>Ga0206125_10003483_pt1 | contig 15040 bp, 9 predicted proteins | sample Helgoland_Spring_4_FD_148598 | JGI IMG/M metagenome (GOLD analysis project Ga0206125, IMG submission 148598) | Pelagic subsurface seawater microbial communities from Kabeltonne, Helgoland, North Sea - Helgoland_Spring_Bloom_20160331_1 | ecosystem: Environmental > Aquatic > Marine > Epipelagic ... | reverse complement strand
GGGGAGTACCAACCGCATCCCGCGTGTATTGCGTCGATTCCGAATCCGCCAAGATCCTCTGGACCTTCCCCGACGGCGGCGGGCTTTCCGCACCGGCGATTGCCAGCGACCGCGTCTACATCGGTTCTGGGAACACACCGTTCTTCTACTGCCTCGACGCCTTCACCGGCAAACCGCTGTGGATCTACAAGTTCGATCAACGCGTCGAGGAGTCGACACTCTGTATCTACCGCGACAAAGTCTTCGTTCTCGCCGGAGATGGTTACGTCCACGCGCTAAAATAAAAAACTATGAGTTGTCCGACATCTTTCTGCCGTGCTTTTATACTAGTTGCAGCGGTCTTGCTCTCGTCGTTTTCCGCACTGAAAGGTGAGGAGGCATTGGTTGCCACCGGCATTGCCGAAATCGACTACATGCGCAGGGATTTTGTCGCCAACCCCACCACCCCGGAAAACGCCTCTCGCCGTCACGCACTGATTTTCTCCTGGGTGCGACTGCTGGTGCATCGCGGGGTGGACATGACGGATTTTCATGCTGCTTGTAGTCAGTTCTCTAAGTGGGGACCGATCAATCCATCGCGCTATAAAGCGATGCAAAGCGCCTTCCAAGCGCTGGATAAAATCCAGTCCAAACCGAACTTCATCGAGGAAGTGCGCGGCACCCGCGAAAAGCCATCATCCAGCAAGACGGACTGGCCGGTGTTCGGCGGCAACCTCGAGCAATCTGGGCTCTCGCCGGATGCAGGCCCGCGCACTGGCGAGGTCGCGTGGAAGTTCCCGATCGGCATGTCGTGGTATGCATCGGCCGCGGTCGAGGACGGACATGTTTACATCGCCTCGCCGGGCGTGACCACCTTGGCCTATTGCCTCGATGAGAAAACCGGCAAGGTGATCTGGACCACGCCGCAGGATGGCTTGCAGATCTACTCCGCACCACGCGCCAGCTCGACGCCGGTCATCCAGCAGGATCACATCGTCCTCCGCGGCAGCAGCGGCAGTTGGGAGTATGTGGAAAAGGACAAACACGTTTTCTACATCGACAAAAAGAGCGGCAAGGTCACGCGCCAGCTGGATGCGGATCGCGTGGATTACCGACGCGGTTGTGCGCCGATTTCGGGAAATAGCGACTATCTCGTCTATCCGTACGGACGGCTCGATCTCCGTGGCGCCCCCGCGTTTTATGAGATGCAGGACACCGTCGTCGTTCGCAAAGCCGGCGGCGAGCCATGCTGGACGATGCGGGTCGGCGACCTGTTCGGTGACCCCGTGATCGCCGGCGAACACGTCTTCGCTCCGACGGATGACGGCATCCTGCACGCCTTGAATCTGACTGGGCCGCAACGCGTCGCCTGGGCTTACGACGCCGGATCACCGCTGCGTATGACGCCAGTGGCCGATGGCACAACTGTCTACGTCGGTGCGCAGGACGGCACGCTTCACGCCCTCAATATTTCCGACGGCTCGGTGCGCTGGAAGCTCAAGCTCAACGGTGGCGAAACCCGCGCCCAGCAACTGTTTTCTCCACCCACTCTGCACGAAGGCAAACTCTACCTCGGCTCCGCCACCTGCGAACTTTACTGCATTGATACTAACAGCGGAGCCCTCACGTGGCAGGCCACCACCAGCGATTGGATCCGGTCGCGACCAATCGTCGTCGCGGATACGGTCTTTGCGGCAGGTCTCGATGGCATGGTCACCGCCTTTAATTTGCAGGGTCAACAACGCTGGTCCGCAGCGGCGGGACACCACTCGATCTTCGCCGACCTGACTGGCAGCGAAAACGGAATCCTCGTCAGCAGCTCCGAGTTGTTTCTCTATTCCCTCGATCTCGCCACCGGCAAGCAACAATGGAAACACAGCCTACTGCAATGCATCTACGAAGACGGCCGGCGCATTCTGGCTGATGTCGTCGCCGCGGGTGGCGATTACCAATCGCCACCAACCGTCAGCCAGGGCAAGGTCTTCGTCGGCGGCCCGGATCGGTTCGTTCGGGCGATGGACACGCAGAGCGGCAAAGAGATCTGGCGCTACGAAACTTCTGGACAGGTATCCGGCGCACCAACCGTGCACGACGGTCGCGTGTTCTTCGGTCAGCAAGGTGGCAATGATGATCTTTATTGCGTGAGCGAAACCGACGGCGCGCCACTCTGGACCGCACAACCTGGTTGGGTCTGGACCACCTCCACCCCCAACGACGGGCGCCTCTACACCGGCACCGTCGACGGCAAGATCTTCGCGCTGTCTACCGAGGATGGCAGCACCCTATGGATGCGCCCCACCAATGGCGGCATTTATCCAGCCCCCGCGGTCGGCAAAGGCCTGGTTTATACCGGCTCATGGGACGGCTACTACTACGCGCTCGACGAGAAAACCGGGCGGACCGTTTGGGCCTACGCCAAGGAAGGCATCGATTACCGCTGGGGCGGTGGGCCCGACTCGGCCGCCGCCATTTTATGGAAAGGCAATCTACTCGGCCGCATTGTGCCCAATACCCTGGTGGCACTGGACCAGGACACGGGCAAAGAAAAATGGCGGTTCAACGATCCGACCCGACCCAAAAAAGGGATGAACGCCACCGCCTCCGCGTCCGGTAACAATGTCTTTATTTCGACTACGATCGATCACGACGGCATGCCTTGCGGCGCGCGTTTATTCTGCCTCGACGACCAGACCGGCAAGATCAATTGGCACTACACCGGCGCCGGTGGTTGGACCGGCTCGGCTTGCACGCCGGACAGCGTGATTTGTGGTTCCTCTACCGATGTCTTCATCAGCTGCCTAGCCACCGAACCGAACCCCGATGGAACTCCAAACTTACTCTGGCGCACCCGTGTGGACGGCATCTTCCACGAGTCCATTCCTGCGATCCACGGCGACCGCGCTTTCATCCTTTGTGCGGACGGCTATCTCTATGCTTTCGAGTAAGCGCTGCTATTATTGCGCTATGACTTTGAGGCGGACAAATCTTCGGTTTGCGGATCCTGCGGGGAAGGTGTATGTCACCACGTCCCCGGTGATGCCGACGGTGCCGCCGAGAGCTTCATTCGCCCACACCCCGTCAAGCGTTGCCGAGGCTTCCACCACGAAGTCCGTACCGTAGGAACCGGAGTAGCCGGGGCCCATCGTCCAACTGACGCTGAGAACGCCGGCGGTGCTCACTACACTTGATAGGTCCGTGAAGCCAGTAGTGTCGCCGTTCAGACCGCCGAGGAAGTATTCCACACCATTCTTCACGCCATCATTGTCGTGGTCTTTGGTGAAATCTGCACTGGCCCCGTTGAGAGTAGCCCAAGAGGCATAGCCAGCGGCGGGTGTGCCACTGAGAACAGTCAGAGTGCCAGTCCCCGTGAAATTACTGGAGGGATCCGCGCTGGTGTAGTCGCCTGCCGCCTGCTGAACGCCGCCGAAGAAAAGCGTGCTGACGGTTTCCGTATTGGTTAGGTCTACCTTGCCGCCCGCAATGACGAGTTTGCCGCTATTCGCAATCGAAGTTCCGTTGACAGCGAGCACCCCGCCGCCGACCACGGTGTCACCGCTGTAGGAGTTGACTCCAGCAAGAATGAGCGTGCCAGTCTGGGTCTTAGTCAGCCCGCCGGTTCCAGTGATGACACCAGCAAGGGTGACATCACCGACCGTGGAATTCGTACCGCCCCCCACCTGAACGGTGAGATCGCCGGCTAGGACGGGAGCGCTATTCAGGCTGAACGCCACCGTAGGCTGGTCGTCTCGGTTAAAGACAACACTGCCTGCAGTCGGCAGGATAACGCCGGAAATTGTCGCATCCTTGCGCATGGATAGCGCCGCGCCCGAAGCGAGATTAATAGTCTGGGCGAAAGTGGGTGAACCGGCCGCGTTGATTACTAAACTACCAGCGTTGACCTGAACGGAGCCGTTAGGCGTGAGTGCGCCGGCATTCGCAATGAACAACCGCCCACCTTGCACGATCGTGTCGCCGCTGTAGGTGTTGTTGTTTCCAGTTAGGACAACATCGCCGTCTGGGCCCTTGACTAGCGTCAGGGGTGCACCGCTGTTTTGAATAGTCCCGCTGAAGATAGAGCCAGTACTCAGCGTCAAAACGGCATTGGAGGAGGCCGCCGTGTTGTCTACCAGCCCGCCACCACTGAGGCCGTTGATGGTTTCGGAAAATCCATTCAGGTCTAATACTCCAGAGACCGACACGTTGCCCTTGCCGGCACCGTCGGGTATGACATCGGCCGCCCCGAGTCGTAGTGTGCCCGCGCTGATGATGGTGTCTCCAGTGTAGCCGTTATTCCCGGAGAGAACCAAACTGGAAGTCGTACTGGCCTGCGTGACGCTGGTGACATTTGGTCCGATATCGGCACCAATCGTGGTATCGCCAGTTGCAGTGCCTTGAGAGGTCAGGCTGCCGCTGTGGTTGATGGCTGCGTTGTTGAGGTTGATGACGTTTGCAGCGAGGCCGAGATTATTGAGGGTCAGGTTGCCGGCTCCGGTCACGCCACCGGAGAGGTTTGCTACCGCTTTGAGTGTCCCATTAATCACGTTGTCGTAGGTCTGCAAGGTGAGATCGCCATTTAAGGTGACCGGAGCAGTTAAGTTGAATCCGGAGCCGATACCGTTCGCGCCAATCACAATCTGACCACTATCGGGTGCGTGGACAGTTACGGGATTGCCCAGCGACCTGCCAGTAATGAGAGTGGCCCCGGGCGAGCCGGCACCGCCCATGGCAACCGTGCCAGCGCCCAGTGCGGCATTGGTGAACTTGGCCTCCACCGTGCCGTTACGGATAGTGAGCCCACCGGTGAAGGTGTTTGCGCCTCCCAGAGACAGCAGCCCCGAACCAGTCTTAGTCAGAGAAGCGCTCACCCCACCATCGTCGGCAAGGTTGCCAGTAAGAGTGATGTTGCGCGCGGTGCCGGCACTGTCCTGCGCCTGAATGATCACGCCACCGTCGGCGGCGCCGAGTTGCATGTCCAGCGAAGAGCTCCAGTTCCGATCGGCGCCCAGCGTGCCGCCCTGGAGTTGGATCGTGATCGGCAGGTCAGCCGCTGCGGAACCTCGGGTGATGCCTTGCTGGCCAAGGTAGAGACTGCCGCCGCTCAGTTGCAGCAATGCAGACGAGGCAGCGTTGAAAGTGCCAGATTCGCTGCCAAACTGAATGCCGTTGGCAGTTACGATGCCACTGGACTGGTACATGCTGGCGAAGTAGGAATCATCGGTCGTGCCCGCCTTAAAAAAGTAAATCCGGTTGTCGGTGCTACCAGTTCCAATCGTAAGCGTGCCACCCTGCACATCGAGCCTGCCATTGGATGCGGGCGTGTTGCCGATACGAATCTCGCCGGACCGGGAAGCTTCGGTGCCAACATTTACCGTGGCGCCGCCTTGCACGGTCATAGTCGAAGTGTTAGAGATGGCAGTGCCGTTTCCGATGCCGAGGTAGGCATTATTGACGGTGGACGTCGTGTTGTTGCTGTTGACCGTTAAGGTGCCACCGGCAAGAATGTAATTCACGCTGCGGCTGTTGCTAGAAATATTGTAACCGGTATTGTTGCCGGGCGTGATGTTAAAAGTCCCTCCGCTTTGATTGAAGCTGGCGACTGCAACTTTACCGACGTTGGCAGTATAATTCCCAGCGGTCATATTGACGGTGCCAGCACCGTTAAAGTTGTATTGCGAATTAGACGCACCGCCACCGAGATTCAAGACTGCGCCCGAGTTCACAGTGATGGCGGCCGGCTTGTTTCTTTGATAGGTGATGGCGGAATTGATGGTCGCAGTTTTTTCAGCAGCCACGCTGATCGAGGTATTATTCGAGCCATCGTCGAGCTGCAGCTCGACTCCCGCGCCTCCCGAAAGCGTGTAACCACTATTGGCGAAAGTGATTCCGCCACCGACCTGAACCGCTCCCGAAAGCGTCACCGTATAGCTGCCATCCGTGCCCGTACCGAAGGTGGCGGAATCCATGCTGGAATTGTTCCAGTTCTGATTGTTAGCGCCGATTGTTTCGTTGCGCCAGTTGCCGGTATTGTTGGCCCAGTTGCCGCTGCCGTCTTGCGCGCCAGTCACAGCTGAATTCGCATCCCAGGTCAACGGATACGACGGACGCGTGAAATTCCTATCTTGTAGGCTGGGGCCGACCGTCACCGGATTGGTGAAGCCATCCAGCTGAATAGTCGAGCCTGTCGAGGCGGTGAGTGTATAAGTGCCAGACGCCAGACCCGTGATGATATAACGGCCACTCGCATCTGTGTTGGCGCTTTGAGTGGGAGACACGCGCACAGCAATTCCTTGCAGCGGCAAACCCTGAATCGTACTCACCACACCTTCGATGAAAAACGTGCCAGACGCGCCGCCCACTTGAACCACATAGTCCGCTGTGGTGCTGAGACCTTTCATATCAGAAACGGTGCATTGCACAATATAGAAGCCAGCCGCCGGCCAGCTTTTGCTGGCGATCGCACTGTTGTTCGTCGTCGTCGTGCCATTGCCCCAATCCCAAAAGTAGGCCAGCGTGTCGCCATTCGGATCGCTGGCGTTACAGGTAAAGGTGACGCTGCCATTGACCGCGGGGTTGGAATTGTTGGCGCTAAGAGTCGCCTCTGGCGGGAGATTGCCAGAAACGTTGCCGCGAGTCGCCGTGACATCGATCCAGTTCACACCGTCTGGGTCGGTGCCGCGCGCCACCGGGGTGATGTGGATAGCTGCCGCAGTGTCGGAGAAGGTCATGCCAATCGGCAGAACGGCGTCGGTCTTCTCAGAGGTATCAGGCTGCATGTCGAGCAACAGTGGTTGTTGGTAGCCGCCGTTGATGTTGGCCCAGTTCACCAGCACGCCGTCTCGCATGCCGTAGTTCGTGCCATAGAGTTGACGATGTTCGATCCAGTAATCATCCGAGTTGCCGGGGCGCTGCACGACGAGCGCCCGCTGGTTTCCGTCGGCCTGGACCTTATCCATGGCGCGGATGCGCGTAGTGGTGGTGCCATTGGTCGTGATCTTCACCACGTCTGAGTCGGGTATCCAATCGAGATAGTTCTTCACACTGGCACCGAAATGCCGGCTGGAATGCGGTGAAGGACCCACCCCCATGATGTCGAAGACGTTTCCATAAGCCCACTCGTCGCCGGGGCCTATCACGCTGCCATCATCGGTATCCCATGCACCAGAATGCGGCAGGCCGAAATTGTGGCCCACCTCATGAGCGCAGGTTTTGAGGTTCCACTGGCGGTTGTGCAGCCACGCTCCGCGCGCGCCCACAAAGGCCACACCGGCGGTTCCGGGCATGTTTGGCTGGCTGCCGGAGATCACCACCTCATAGGTATAGTCCGTGTAAATGTAACCCGCGGCCACAGCCGCCGTGCGCGCGGCATCCAGTATCCGGCCAAATTTGTTGTAATAACTGGCATTGTTCGGCAGCCGCAGAACCGGCGTGAATTCGGAACCCTGCCCCTCCAACGCGAACGTCGCCTTTTGATAAGACATGTTAGTATAAACGGAATTCATGTCAGAGATCAAAGTCTGCAAAGTCGAATCAGTGGCGCTCTGTCCTTGAAAATCTGGAAAATCCACGCGGATGATCAGCAAAGTTTTCTGCCCTTCAGTTTGAGGGCTGGCCGCGATCACGCCGTCCAGATCCGAAGCCAGGGCCGCGGTGGCACCGGATTGCTCGGCACCTTCCGCAAGTAGCAGGGCCGCGATGGCTTGAGTATCATCGGCATAGCGAGTGATCCGGCCGTCGCCAAAAGCGATCACCGGCCCGTCGGCAGCGTCGGTTTGCTGCTGCGATAAGCCTACCGATTGCCCAGCCTCCACTCTGGCAGTCAGTTCCGATGGATCCAGCACACGGCCCGGAAATTCAGATAGCGCGAGTTTGTCATCGAGCGCCAGGCCGTGGATGGCGATATTGTCGCGGGTCGGTATCGCGCCGCGACGCCCATACGTGTAGGCGTCGAAAACCTGGCCATCCCGCAGCGTTACCTTGCGGTCGATCTGGCAGCCACGGTTGCCATCCAGAGTGGTCGCCATCGCCATCAAGTCCCCGCTAGCATCGACTTGCCGCTCAAGTAGTCTCAGGATCTCTGCCGGCAACTGCCGCCGCACGGCATGAGGCACCGCGAGTTCCAGCGCCCGCTGCGGATCCTGCTCAATCAGATTAAGCAGCGCGTGGCGGCGCTGCTGTGCCAGCTGAATGCCTTGCTGGAGATTCGCGCCAGCAACCATCTGGCTTTCCGTCCAGCGGCGGAATTCCTCAAATACGGTTTCGGCCACAGGTTCACTGAAACGAAGATCTGCCCGCTTGGGCAGCTCTAGACCCGATTCTGGCAGCGGAGCATCCACGCCGGCCGTAGGCGCCTCAATTGGACAGCACGCTGCCGCTTCTTTTACCAGGACTTTTGCCGGCACTTCCGAAACCGCCACTTTCGCCACAGCGGGCACTTTCGCCACAGCGGCCGTTTTTGCAGTAGCCGGAGCTTCGGTATGCCTGACCAACTGCAGCAATAGAAGCATGCAGACAAACAGCACCGAGACTCGGATGATAAAACGTTTCATTTAAAGACAGTAAAAAAACAACCTGGCTTTAAAAGTCGAGCAATTTGCGCGGCTACTGTGAAGGAAAAGTGTAGGTCACTTCGTCCTCGGTAATCACCACGGTGCCACCGAGAGCTTCATTCACCTGCAGCACGCTGCGGGTGACAACGTCTAATCTGCGGCGTGCTGCGCGCCACTAATACGGTTTTTTGACTCGGTTCGAGTAGCTCGGTTTCGGCACTGCTGGGCGCAAAGCTATAGAAGATCGTACGCGGAAACGTTTTGTGGCCTGCATTGTCGATCGTCAGGTAATCGCCCTCAATCTTGAGGACGTTATAGATCCAGAAATTATGTGCTTTGCCGTCACTGCACGGGCCCGCGTTTTGCAAATCGCAGTGCAGGAAGACCGCCTTGCCGTTGAGGCGTATAAAATCGCTGGGGTCGGGATAAATCGATTCGACCACTGACAACGAATAGCCCTCGTCAGCAGAGAGCAGCAAACCAACCGTCGCATAGCCGGCCGCGATGCCATTGCCACCTGAATAATGGATGATGACAAAGTCGATCTTTGCATCTTGATTTAAATGGGCCGCGTAGAGCTCAATACCAGTCGCGGAGCTAAAGTGACTGAAGCGCCATCTCGGCACGGACGGATTGGAGTGCGCCGCTGCCCGACTGCCTGACTGCGGGTCTAAATAAACATACAGCCACGGGTCGACGTCGTCTGAATCCTGAGCAACGATTAAGCGCTGCTCGAACGGAGCATCGGTTGCGGAGATCTGATACTGGCAGATCGACTGCGACGCTAAAGCCGTACCCGACTCCAGCATCGGCTCGATTTTTTGCAGCGTGATAAGCTCGACCTCCGCCCCTTCGGCAAACGGTTGATGCGCCCGATTGGCAGCGCGCAGAGTCGTGAACAGGATGACAGAAAACAATAACAGGCAAAATGGACGCATGCAGATTAATCAAGCGACCGAGCAATCCCACACAACAGGAATCGTGTCAAAGCAGCCCAATGTGAATAAGTTTTCCGCAGCCCAAAAGGCATGTGACGCTTCGAGTGCAGCGGCGATTGATAAAGTCAGAATGGATGCTTGAAGAATCGGTGCCTGTGGTATGCTTTGCATAGCGACAACACTACTCACTTATGAATTCAACCTTTACATACCAAACAGAAGTTTTTTTCGACGAGCTCGACGGCCTGGGCATGCTCCACCATACACGCTACCTGCTACATCTGGAACGGGCTCAGCAAAAGTTCTTTCAAGAATTACTCGGGGTTAATGACTTTAATATCGAGCGCGACGAAGACATCTTCGTGGTCGTGCACGGCGTCGAAGCACGTTTTCGACAAGCATTCACTGTGCCGGGGCCGATTGCGGTGGACTACCAGATCGAGCGCGTGCGCAGCAGCGGCGTAACGATGCGCTTCACCGTTCGGCACCCGCAGGATAGCAGCGTTGTTTATTGCGATGGCAGCCGCACTGTGTGTAAGCTATCCAGCCAAACGCATCAACCGACGCCTTGGACGGACGAGTTCCAAGCAGCGATGAAGGCCTACTAGTCGGGTGCACTGCGCTGCAACACCACCGGTTCTGATTGTGGGTGCCGGCATGGCAGGCCTCGCCTGCGCCGTGCAACTCCACAGAGCTGGGCAGGAGGTACGTATTTTTGAAGCCAGCGATGCTGTGGGCGGCCGCGTACGCACTGATATAGTCGATGGTTTTTTATTGGATCGCGGCTTTCAAGTCTATCTCGATCGCTATCCCGAGACTGGCAAATTGCTCGATCTCGAAGCGCTCGACCTGAAAGCCTTCGAGCCGGGCGCGTTGATTTATCGAGACGGACGCTTGCATCGCCTAATGGATGTGTTTCGGCGACCTGCGAGTGCCTGGAGCAGTGTGACCGCACCAGTCGGCAGCCTGGCCGATAAACTACGGGTGGGCCTGATGCGGATGAAAATTCTGAATAGTTCGTTCGAGGCAATTGCTGTGCGTGAGGATCGTTCGACGGAAACCTACTTGCGCGACTGCGGCTTTTCAGAAGCGATCATTGACCGTTTTTTTCGCTCCTTCTACGGAGGGATTTTTTTAGAGCGCGCACTGCGTACCTCGAGCCGAATGTTCGAGTTTACCTTTAAACTGTTCGGCCAGGGCAGTGCCACCGTTCCAGCCCAGGGTATGGGTGAAATCCCCAAACAACTGGCCGCCCTTCTGCCGGATGGCAGCATCCAGTTGAATCAAGCGGTCCAAGCAGTCGGCATCGATTCCATCACCCTCGAAAGTGGCGAACGTATTCAGGGCTGCGCCACGGTGGTGGCGACCGACGGCTCGGCCGCGCACGCCCTGCTGCCCGAACTCGAGGGGCCTGCACCTGAGTGGCGCTCAGTGACCACGCTCTACTTTGCCGCTGATCGCTCGCCGATCCGCGAAGCTATTATTTGCCTCAACGGATCTGGGTCTGGCACGGTCAACAATGTGTGCGTGATCAGCGACGCTGCGCCCTGCTATGCGCCCGAGGGTCAATCACTGCTGTCGGTATCGGTGCTCGGCTTGGTCGAGGCAGATGACCTCGTCGAACAGGTGCGCTCAGAGCTGCTCGAATGGTTCGGCCCCGAAGTCAGCAGCTGGCGACATTTACGAACCGACCACATCCGTCGCGGCTTGCCGGAGCAGCTACCAAACGGCAGTGCCCCGAACAGTATTCACCAAGCGGGCGTGTGGGTCTGTGGTGACCACCTGAGCAGTGCCTCGATCGAGGGCGCCGTCGTCTCAGGTAAGCAAACTGCGGCCGCCATCCTAGCTACCAGGGATTCGAGCTAAATTGTGAAAGGACGAATTTCTTCGTCTGGGTCACGTTGCGCATCTACCGTTCGCTCAAAACACTTTTTAAAAAAAGCTTCGTCGCGATGAGTGGTAAAAGGAGGGAGGGCGACTCGCCCTCCTATGCTGAAAATGTGGGCGGGTCGCCCACACTCCTACTGAGGTCAGTTGCCTTCAGCAGCGACTGGTTGCTGATTAGATGAAACGGTCGGTCGTTTCAATCGAGACTATTACACGCATCAACGATGAACCAAAAAATAACCCCACATGTGCCGGTTAAGGGGGAGTTCTTAAGCCTTTTGTGTCTAAGGTGGGGGCTTCCTTGTCAGTTTTTGCCTTCCGGTTGACGGCTGGACAGCGACCTTCAAGGTTTCAGCTCCCGATTTCTAAAGAGTAAAGGACAGATACTCCGATTAAGATCGAACACTGCAGAGTTATCATGACTGTAAGCAGCGATTCGAACAGCGCAACTCGTAAAGGTGAGATTTTTTTGTAACTTTAAATAATACACAATGAAATAGCGATTCCGAGTGCTCCCCTGCACAGAGGATGAATCGCCACTGGCGCGAACAGAGGAGTTTCAACCAAACTTATACCTACAACAGATGAATTCAGATGTGGTTAGCCAGTAATCGACACACAAAAAAGGCGTCTAATAAAAGACGCCTGATCAATTAAAATGTATCTGCGTGAGTTAGAAGCTCAAGCCGAGTTGACCGAAGGCCATCTCACGCTCGTCGAGCAATTCTTGATTCGAAGCAGCAATCTTCTCTTTCGCGTATTCAGTCAGGCTGAGGCCTTCGACCACACGCCATTTACCAACAGCATCGACCTTGATTGGTAGCGACGTAATAATGCCAGCAGGTGTACCGTATTCGCCACTGGAAATCACACAAACACTATGGAAGTCGCCGCGTGTCGGTGTGCTCAAATCACGCACAGTATCGACCACTGCATTTGCTGCCGAAGCGGCAGAGGACGCGCCACGTGCATCAATGATTGCTTTACCACGCTGACCGACAGTTGGCACGAATGTATCTTTGAGCCACGCTTCATCCTTGATGACGACGGTTGCTTTTTGACGGCCGATCTTGGTGTTGTAAAAATCAGGGAACATCGTCGGGCTATGATTCCCCCAAACGCAGAGTTCAGAAACTTGGCTCACTGCAACGCCAGCCTTCTGGGCGAGCTGTGTCTTAGCGCGATTCTCGTCGAGTCGAGTCATGGCGAAGAACTGCTGATTAGGAATGCTTGGCGCACTCTTCATTGCGATCAGGCAATTCGTGTTACATGGGTTACCGACGACGACCACGCGCACACTTGGCTTTGCGTAATCATTGATCGCCTTACCTTGGCCAACAAATACCTTACCATTGATACCGAGCAAGTCCGCACGCTCCATTCCTTGCTTGCGTGGCACAGAACCGACGAGCAATGCCCAGTCGATGTCCTTAAAGCCAACACTCAAGTCCGAAGTCTGGACGATTTCAGTGAGTAATGGAAAAGCGCAGTCATCTAGTTCCATCGCGACCCCTTTGAGGGCGCCCATACCTGGCTCAATTTCAATTAGATTCAGAGCGACTGGTTGATTGGGACCAAACATGGCACCGGAAGCGATGCGGAAAAGAAGTGCGTAACCAATGTTACCGGCTGCACCTGTGACTGCGACGCGGATAGGTTTTTTATTCATAAAATAAGTAGTGTTGAATCAGTAGTGTTCGGCAGCGTTTAGCTCAGTTTCTTCAAGATCGTATCAGTAATCTTTTGGACCAGCGCTTCGTCGACGGCCCCTGTTGTTGGCAGGTCGCAACCGCAATCAGCACCGGGCTGAGGAGTTGTGTGTACTGTGTAAGCTGCTGCGTCGCACAATTCACATTCCTTAAGTTCGTCGAGGCGGTGATCAGGCATACCGAGTTTCTTACGGATTTCGATTAATTCCTTAAGCTTGTCGGGACTATACTGCTTTGGACCGCCGATTTGCATGGTGATTGTCACAGTATGGCAAAATGCATCTGTATTTTCCATCTTCCAGTAAGCGTCTTCGACGTCCTTACCCCAGCAGATCACACCGTGATTTTGCATCAAGATGGACTGGTGCTTTTTGGCAAGCTTGGCAACTTCACTCGCGTTCTCTGGAGAACCTGGAGTCTGGTAGCTAGCGAAACCGATTTCACCGAGGAATACTTCTGGCTCAGGGATCAGGCAGGAAGGCGGAGTGACACCTGCAACTGCGAAGGCAGTGGCGTAAATTGGGTGCGCATGCACGCAAGACTTCGCATTCGGCTCATTCTTCATGATCGCCAAGTGCGTGTTGACCTCAGAAGTGCGAGGACGTGTGCCTGCGACTTGATTACCATCCAGATCCACCATGCAGATGTCGTCCGGTGTCATGAAGCCCTTAGAGATAAGAGTCGGAGTGCAAAGCACTAGATTATCACCGACGCGGACAGTGATATTACCACCGTTACCATCGACATAGCCTTTGTTCCAGATGCGCTCACCGATGCCGCAGATGCGCCCTTTGAGTGCCTGCACCTCTGGCGAGTAGAAAAATGCTTCGAGCTCTGCAGCTGTTTTCGGGTCAGAGCCAGGAGTCCAATCAAATACTGCATTGGGCAATACTGGACTATGGATACGTGGGCTATTGCCAGCGGCTGCGGCAACTGGAGCACTCGCGGCGCCAGGTGTTGCCTTGTGCTTGCGAATAATGTCGCGAGCCATAGGCGTGAGCTTTGCGTTGGCAGGAACGGTCGACAGGCACTGGCCTTGTGCGATCATTGCTTCGAGATTTTTCGCTGTGTATAGTTTGCTCATAATAATTTGTTTTTAGTTTTTTTAAAAGTATCAGACAGAAAGCTAGGACTATGATTCTGTCGGTGGTGTAAATTTATAAGTATCGAGAAGTGCGACGGTGATCGCGTCCAATGGAATTGGTCTGTCAAAAGGCTGCGTTGCTTCGGCACCTTCGACATAAAGAACAGCGTCTCCGACTCCGACACCAAGATCGTCGTATGCGATCAATGACCACGCACTGGACACTTCATTGCCATTCTTCACTGTCAGCTCATCTTTGCCCATTGGCGAAATGACAACCCAACGACCACCACTAAAACTAGGGTCGCGCACACCTAGGGTGACAGTTCCAATAACTTTTCCAGGTTTCATTGCTTAATCGATGATCCCGATGATTTGGTTACGAATTGGTGAGTGATCGTCATGCACGGTGCCTTGCGTCCAAGATCCATCAGTCGTGATAAAAACACGCGCATGTATGCCAGCGCCCATCGGATCAACCGCAGCAAATGGAGCACCCGCACTCGCGCCATTCCCATCGACTGGTGTGCAGAGCACAATCGTGCGACCGATGAGGCTGGGATGGCCGATGCTGGTTACAGCATTGCCGTCTACGCGTGCGAGGATCATTTGTTAAGATAATTAAGGGCTAAGGATTGAGACCTGAGGCGAACTATCGAACGATGTTCAAGTTATTCACTAAGGTGCAACGACGATAGCGAGTGAAGGTGCTTGGTGTGGTGATGCCTTCACCTGTGGTGGTTGCGATTGAGAAGCTGATAAAGCCTTCACCGCCGAGACCGAGACCGGCCAAACAAGGGCCGTTCTTGACGAAAATCGTAGTATCCATTGCTTGTCCCATTTCAGTCATGCGTGCGACGTTCATGGTGTGGATCATTGCGGAGTGCTTGTCGCCAT
>Ga0206125_10003473_pt1 | contig 15069 bp, 7 predicted proteins | sample Helgoland_Spring_4_FD_148598 | JGI IMG/M metagenome (GOLD analysis project Ga0206125, IMG submission 148598) | Pelagic subsurface seawater microbial communities from Kabeltonne, Helgoland, North Sea - Helgoland_Spring_Bloom_20160331_1 | ecosystem: Environmental > Aquatic > Marine > Epipelagic ... | reverse complement strand
ATTTAAAGATCTGCTGGAATACGGTAAGGAATCAAAATACAAAGATTTCTTTATAAATTGGAATGAATTCTGGAACGGAAATGGAAAACAGAATGAAGAGGGAATCATTATTCCAGAATCAAAGTATCTTGACAAACTGTTCATGCGGAAGTCTGGCTTGCCAATTTTAAATGTGCGTTTTCCGGATGGCAGTGAACAGCCATATTGGAATACCTTTTATCAGCAAATAACATACAATCCCATTACCATAGCAGATTTGCAAAATATAATTGGTTTAACAAAGGAGCAAAGCGAGATTGTTATTCCGAAAATCAATAATGCCATAGCTAATAGCCAAGACTTTTCAACCATTAATTTTGAAGGTTTGACTATTTTTAAATCAGATATTCTTCAAATTGTAGAGCAAAAGCGCTCCTATTTAGGTCAAATGGATGTCAATGCAGCATCGCCTTTGGTTTGGGATTTCTATGAAGATACTTTGAAAAAATTAGCTAGTTATGGTTGTACTATTCTCCGTTTAGATGCATTTGCCTATTTGCACAAACAGCTAGGTGAATCTAATTTTTTCAATAAACCAGGTACTTGGGAATATTTGGAACGCATTAAACAGATGGCACAAAAAAACGATTTAGTGCTTCTACCAGAGATTCATGCAGAATATGGCTTGCATTTGCATGACGAAGTCGCTGATAAAGGTTATACTATCTATGACTTTTTCCTACCAGGCCTAACTATCCATACTATTGAAAGTAGATCTAGTAAAGCCTTATTACGTTGGGCCAAAGAAATCATTACTAAAGGATATCAAACTGTAAATATGCTTGGTTGTCATGACGGAATACCAGTTCTAGATTTAAAAGGGAAGGAAGTAAATGGGCAATACAACCATGGATTGCTAAATGATGCTGAGATAGAAGTTATTATGAATACGATCATGGAGCGCGGGGGTCGGGTAAAAAACCTTTACGATCCGTCTGGGAATAAAATTTCTTATTACCAAATAAACGCTACATTCTACAGTGCATTGGGTGAAGATGATCAAAAATTATTGGTAGCTCGGGCCATTCAAATGTTTATGCCTGGAATACCACAAGTTTGGTATTTAGATATTTTTGCAGGAAAAAATAATTATGAGGCAGCCGATAATGGCGGAAGCGCTGGTCACAAGGAGATCAATCGTACGGCACTTAGTATGCAAGAAATAAAAGAAGGGCTAAAAAGGGATGTTGTAAAGCAACAACTAGAAATAATTCGATTAAGAAATACTTCATTGGCATTTTCAGGTCAATTGATTATGGAATCATTGGAAAATGATGGTATCGATATGAAGTGGATTAACGGAAATATTAGTGCGCATTTAAAAGTTGATCTAAAAACCTATAATTTTACTATCAAACATATAGTAAATGGAATACTGAGTGAGATGCATTTTTAAATAGCAGTGTACTCTATGAATTAAGTTGTTTACTTTTTTAGCAAATATTTGTTTTTTGTATGGTATTTTATTTAACTTTAGTGTCCACTAAAATTCATTAGATATGACTGTAAATCAAATATTAAGCAAAAAAGGGAGTGAGGTATTCTCGGTAACTTCAACGATCACGGTGTACGAAGCTATAAAAGTGATGGGAGAAAAAAACATTGGTGTAGTGTTGATCATTGAAGATGGTGTTTTAAAAGGAATTTTATCTGAGAGAGACTATGCCCGAAAGGTTGTTTTAAAAGACAAGGCCTCAAAAGATACTTTTGTTCATGAAATTATGGATACAGAATTAATTACAATCAGGCTCACTGATAAAATCGATGATTGTATGGCACTGATGAGTACCAAAAAAATCAGGCATTTGCCTGTTATCGATAATGATTTAGTCGTAGGGATAATTTCAATGGGAGATGTCGTTAAGGCTATCATTGAAATTCAAAAAACTACTATTGAGCATTTAGATTCTTATATCTCACAATAAATAAGTAACTCATTTTTAAGTATATAAATAGCTGCAAATTTTTGCGGCTATTTTTATAGTATAAAAGAAAGTGCCTTTTTTTACAAAAGACCGTTATAAAAGACTGTTTTTACGTCTAGACTTATATCTTTGTGAGCTAGAATAAAATCATGCAAAATGAATAAAGATAGCAAAAGAAGAGAAGCATTATTATACCATGCTAAACCGACACCAGGAAAGATTCAGGTAGTACCTACTAAGAAATATGCGACACAAAGGGATTTATCTTTAGCCTATTCTCCAGGGGTTGCTGAACCTTGTTTGGAAATAGCAAAAGACATAAATAACGTATATAAATATACAGCCAAAGGAAATTTAGTAGCAGTAATAACCAATGGTACAGCTGTTTTAGGTCTGGGTGATATAGGTCCTGAGGCATCCAAACCAGTAATGGAAGGAAAAGGTTTATTGTTTAAAATATTTGCTGATATTGATGTTTTTGATATTGAAATAGGAACGAAAGACATCGAAGAGTTTATACAGACCGTAAAGAATATTGCTCCCACTTTTGGAGGAATAAATTTAGAAGATATTAAAGCACCCGAATCATTTGAAATCGAACGCAGATTGGTCGAGGAGTTAAATATTCCGGTTATGCACGACGATCAGCACGGGACCGCCATCATATCATCAGCAGCACTTTTAAACGCGCTTGAACTTGCGGGAAAAAATGTAGAGAATACAAAAATAGTAGTTTCAGGAGCAGGATCAGCGGCATTAGCATGTGCTAACTTATACGTTTTGTTGGGTATCAATCCAGACAACATCATAATGTTTGATAAAGACGGTGTGTTATCGTCTGAAAGGACAGATTTATCTGCCCTGCAACAAAAATATTCAAAAGGAAGAGCAGGAATTACTTTAAAACAAGCCTTAAATGGAGCTGATGTGTTTTTAGGATTATCTGCCGGAAATATTTTAACACCCGATATGCTGTTAGGTATGGCTAACGATCCTATCGTTTTCGCTATGGCCAATCCCGATCCCGAAATTGAATATAACCTTGCAATAAGTACAAGGAGCGATCTTATTATGGCTACCGGAAGATCTGATTATCCTAACCAAGTCAATAATGTTTTGGGTTTTCCTTATATTTTTAGAGGTGCTTTAGATGTTAGAGCCACAAAAATTAATGAAGCGATGAAAATGGCGGCCGTTAAAGCTTTGGCTGAATTAGCAAAAGAGTCTGTGCCAGAACAAGTAAATATTGCTTACGGTGAAACTAAATTAAATTTTGGTAGAGATTATATTATCCCTAAACCTTTTGATCCAAGATTAATAAGCATTGTCGCTCCAGCTGTTGCAAAAGCAGCGATGGAGTCAGGCGTTGCTTTGAATCCTATTACTGATTGGGATAAATATGAAGAAGAATTACTGGGGCGACTTGGTAATGATAACAAAATGGTTCGTTTGATTACAAATAGAGCTAAAATAGAACCTAAACGTATAGTTTTTGCAGAGGCAGATCATTTAGATGTATTGAAAGCCGCTCAAATTGCATTTGAAGAAGGAATTTGCCACCCTATTTTGTTAGGAAGCAAAGAAATTATATTAGAATTAAAAGAGGAGTTAGGTTTTTATGCTGATCTGGAGATTATTGATCCAAAAATAAAAGAAGAAGATGCAAGACGCAATAAGTTTGCAACAATTTATTGGGAATCTCGTAAGCGAAAAGGTATTTCACTGTATGATGCTCAAAAGTTAATGCGTGAGCGAAACTATTTTGCTGCTATGATGGTAAATGAAGGAGATGCTGATGGATTAGTAACGGGTCATTCAAGAAGTTATTCTTCCGTAGTAAAGCCCATGTTACAGTTAATAGATAAAGCTAGTGGAGCATCGATTATTGCTACCACAAACATGATGATGACTTCTCGTGGACCCATGTTTTTATCTGATACTGCGATTAACATTGATCCATCGGCAGATGATTTGGCTAAAATAGCTATTATGACGGCAAAAACGGCGAGAATGTTTGGTGTAGAGCCCGTAATTGCTATGGTCTCCTTTTCAAATTTTGGCTCGTCTACTAGTCCAAAGGCATCAAAAGTAAGAGAGGCTGTTGCTTATTTACATGAGCACCATCCTGATATAGTAATTGATGGAGAGATTCAAGCTGATTTTGCATTAAATCCTGAAATGCTAAAAGAAAAGTTTCCTTTTAGTAAATTAGCAGGGAAAAAAGTAAACACTTTAATATTTCCTAATCTTGATTCAGCGAATATTACTTATAAATTATTAAAAGAATTAAATAAAATAGACTCGATAGGTCCAATTATGTTGGGATTAAGTAAGCCTGTTCATATTTTTCAATTAGGAGCTAGTGTTGAAGAAATGGTAAATATGACTGCGATTGCAGTTATTGATGCACAGGAGAAACAAAAGAAAAAAGCAGCAAAAGTGTAATAAATGCTGTGGCTCGAATAGCGATTTTAAATTATTTTATATCAATTAGATGATTGCACACTTACAAGGTAAATTAGTAGAGAAGACACCAACGGAGGTAGTTATTGACTGCGCAGGTGTTGGGTATCATGTAAATATTTCATTGCATACGTACTCATTATTGCCAAAAACTGATTTTATTAAATTATTTACGCACCTTCAAGTCAAAGAAGATTCTCATACTTTATTTGGGTTTTTTGAGAAATCGGAAAGAGAGATCTTTAAATTACTAATTTCGGTATCAGGTATTGGAGCGAGTATAGCTAGGACTATGTTGTCATCATTAGAACCGAAACAAATTATCGAAGCAATTGGCTCAGGAGATGTTTCAACAGTTCAGTCCATAAAAGGGATTGGGGTTAAAACTGCACAACGGGTAATACTTGACTTAAAAGAAAAAGTATTAAAACTGTACGATTTAGACGAAGTTTCTATGGTCCAAAGCAATACAAATAGAGATGAGGCGTTATCTGCTTTGGAGGTTTTAGGTTTTGTTCGTAAAACTTCAGAAAAAATTATTGAAAAAATTGTAAAAGAGGATCCAGAAGCAACTGTGGAATCAATTATAAAGAAGGCGTTAAAAAACTTATAAAGAGAATTGAGAAAGTCGAATTGTATGCATAAAATTACTGTTTTTTTTCTTGTTTTATTCTGTGGTTTTGTATCACTAGCTCAAGTTAAAAAAGAGCCCCAAGATACGATTAAAAAAGGATTTTCTGTCGGGAAAGTTCAAATTAAAGACCCACAAAGTGTATTGTCTGCATATAGATATGATCCCGTTACGGATAGGTATATCTATACCAATTCAGTAGATGGGTTCTCTATTAATTATCCTATCATTTTAACGCCAAAAGAATACGAGAAATTAGTCTTGAAAGAATCCATGCGGAATTATTTCAAGAAAAAAAGTGACGCAATTGATGGTAAGAAGGAAGGCAGTGAGGAAGCAAAAAAAGATTTGCTACCTAAATACTATGTTAATTCAGGCCTGTTCGAATCTATTTTTGGAAGTAATACCATCGATGTAAAACCAACAGGTTCTGTAGAAATGGACTTAGGAGCGCGATACACCAAGCAAGATAACCCTTCTTTCTCGCCTAGAAATAGGTCTAACTTATCATTTGATTTTGATCAAAGAATAAGTATGAGTTTAGTTGGAAAAGTAGGTACTAGATTAAATGTGAACGCAAATTATGATACTCAATCTACCTTTGCTTTTCAAAACTTATTTAAACTAGAGTACGCTCCATCTGAAGATGATATAATTCAAAAAATTGAGGTCGGGAACGTTAGTATGCCATTAAATAGTTCCTTGATCAGGGGAGCGCAAAGTTTGTTTGGAGTTAAAACACAATTGCAGTTTGGTAAAACTACGGTTACAGGAGTTTTCTCAGAGCAAAAATCCCAAACTAAAAGCGTAGTGTCTCAAGGTGGTGGTACACTGCAAGATTTTGAGATGTTCGCTTTAGATTACGACAATGATAGACACTTTTTTCTATCGCAATACTTCAGAAACAAATATGATGCGGCACTATTAAACTATCCATTTATTGATAGTAGAGCTCAAATCACAAGAATAGAAGTGTGGGTGACCAATAAACAAACCCGATTAAACACTACTTCAAACAATCTCAGAAATATTATTGCAATTCAGGATTTAGGAGAAGCAAGGCTGACTGGTCTAGCTGATAATGAGGTGGTTGTTTTGGATCCTTCGACAGGAATTTTTAATAACCCAACAGATTCTCCAGCGGATAACTCTAATAATGATTACGATCCCGTTCAAATTAGATTAGGAACAGGACTTTTAAATAATAATATTAGAGAAATAGCAACTGCTAGTTCAGGTTTTAATGTCACAGTGAGTGAAGGTCAAGACTACTCAAAACTAGAGAATGCGCGAAAATTAACTGCCAATGAATTCAGCTATAATGCACAGCTAGGATACATTTCATTACAGCAACGTTTGACTAATGATGAGGTATTGGCTGTTGCTTACGAATATACTATAGGTGATAAAGTATATCGTGTTGGAGAGTTTGGTAATGATGGTGTTGATGCTACACTTGTTACCGGGACGCCACAATCTACTCAAGCGGTCATTACTCAGAGTTTAATTCTGAAAATGTTAAAAAGCAACCTTACTAATGTAAAAAATCCCGTTTGGAACTTGATGATGAAAAACATTTATCAAATTCAGGGGGCATACCAAATTAAGCAAGAAGATTTACGATTTAATATTCTTTACACCGATCCTTCACCTCTTAATTATATTTCATCTGTTAACGGAAGTTCCTTTCCAGCAAATCCAACTGCTGATAATAGAGTTGAAAAAACACCACTCTTACAAGTGTTTAACCTTGATAAATTAAACTATAATAACGATCGTCAAACTGGGGGTGATGGCTTTTATGATTTTATTCCAGGCATCACTATAGATCCACAAAACGGAAGGATTATATTTTCAACCAAAGAGCCCTTTGGCGAATTATTATTTTCGAAATTAAAAGATAAAAATAATTCAGCTGATATAAGTGATTATAACAACCCTACGAGCTATAATGAAAATCAAAGGAAATATGTTTTTAGAAGCATGTACCGCAATACGCAATCAGGAGCACTACAGGATAGCGAGAAAAATAAATTTCTTTTAAGAGGTAAGTATAAATCCTTGGCTTCAGATGGTATTCCAATTGGTGCTTATAATGTCCCCCAAGGTTCGGTAGTAGTGACCGCTGGAGGAAGGATATTGATTGAGGGTATTGATTATAGTGTAAATTATCAGTTGGGAACGGTTCAAATTTTAGATCCATCTCTTCAAGCATCTAATACACCTATTAACGTTTCTGTTGAAAACAATTCTATTTTTGGACAACAAACAAGACGCTTTATTGGTGTAAATGTTGATCACAAAATTTCAGATAATTTTATGATTGGTGCTACTTATATTAAAATGTCTGAACGTCCTTATACCCAAAAATCAAGTTTCGGACAAGAATCAGTGAATAACACTATTTTTGGAATGAATACCAATTTCTCTACTGAGGTACCTTTTTTAACCAGATTGGTAAATAAGTTACCCAATATTGATACTGATGTACCATCTAATTTATCTGTTAGAGGTGAAATCGCGTTTTTGCAACCGGATAGCCCACAAGCAGATCGATTCCAAGGAGAGTCTACCATTTATGTTGATGATTTTGAAGGTTCACAATCAACAATAGATATGCGCTCTGCTTTTGCTTGGAGCTTAGCTTCTACACCCGATAAAAATGCTCGTAGTACATACGATTTCAATGCGTCTGCAAACGATTTAAGCTATGGTTTTAAGAGAGCAAAATTGGCTTGGTACACTATCGATCCTATATTTTACGCTCAAAAACCAGCTGGAATTACCAATGATGATCTTTCATTAAACGCTACTCGCAGAGTATTTAGTGAGGAGCTATATCCGTTAACCGATATCGCCCAGGGTCAGTCTCAGGTAATAAATACATTAGACTTAACTTACTATCCATCTGAAAGAGGGCCGTATAATAATAACGCCAATTTTGCTGCCAGTCCAAAGGATAATTTTGGGGGTATAATGAGATCACTAAATGCAACCAATTTTGAGCAAGGAAATGTAGAATACATTCAATTATGGATTCTAGATCCTTTTGTAGGAGCGGGTAAAACCACTCCAGATAATGTTGGTAAGATTTACTTCAATTTAGGAGAAATAGCCGAAGATGTACTTAAAGATGGAAGAAAACAATACGAAAACGGATTAGGACCTGATCAAATTTTGGTAAATCCTCGTCCAATTTGGGGTGATGTACCTGCTTCGCAATCGTTAATCTATGCTTTTGATACTAATCCTGAAACAAGAGCAAATCAAGACGTAGGTTTAGACGGATTGCCTAATTCAAAGGAAGGAGCTGTTTATACTAATTATGCATCAGATCCTGATCCTGCAGCAGATGATTATACCTATTATCTGAATACCACAGGTGGCATTGTACAGCGTTATAAAAACTATAATGGTGTAGATGGCAACTCAGCTGTGGATATAAACAACCCAAATAGAGCTTCAACTACAGTGCCAGATGTAGAAGACGTGAATAAGGATAATACCATGAATACCATAAATGCGTATTATGAATATAGTATTGACATGGTGCCTAACATGACAGTGGGTCAAAACTACATTACGGATATTCGAAATACACAAGTAACGCTTGCCAATGGAGAAGCTACCGATGCAAGATGGATTCAGTTTAAAATTCCCGTTTCTCAACCAGAAAACACCATAGGTAATATATCTGATTTTAGATCGATCCGATTCATGAGGATGTTTATGACAGGTTTTGAAAAAAATGTAACAATGCGTTTTGGAGCCCTAGATTTAATACGTGGCGATTGGAGAAGGTACACTAATACATTAGATTTTAATGATACTAATGTGCTTGATGATAACACAGTATTAGATGTGTTAGCAGTAAATATTCAAGAAAATAACGAAAGATGTCCGGTAAACTATATTGTTCCACCAGATGTACGAAGAGAACAATTGTACAACAACAATACCTTGATCAATCAAAATGAGCAGTCCTTGTCCTTGCGTGTTTCGGGAGATGGATTAGAGCCCGGAGACTCTAGAGCAGTATTTAAAAACGTCAGTATAGATATGCGTCAATTTAAAAAATTGAAGATGTTTTTGCATGCTGAATCTTTACCAAACGAAACCGTTTTGAGAGATGATCAAATGGTTGGTTTTATAAGATTCGGTAACGATTTCACACAAAACTTTTATCAAATCGAAATTCCACTAAAAGTAACTACACCTTCCTCAAACTCGCAAACAAATTGTTCTCCACTACCTGCAGAAGCTGTTTGGCCTGCGGATAATAATATTGATTTGTCGCTAGCATTATTGACGCAGCTAAAAATCATGGCGATGGGTATCGATTTAAGTACATTGCCTGTTGACGGAATTTACTATCAAAATGAAGACCAGTTAGATCCTTCATTAGCGAATAAGGCAAATAAATTGCGATTAGGTATTAAAGGAAATCCTAATTTTGGTTTCGTACGTACTTTGATGGTTGGTGTTAAGAGTAAAGAGACGACTCAAGATATCAAAGGAGAAGTTTGGTTCAACGAACTTCGATTGGCTGATATGGATAATCAAGGCGGTATGGCTGCGATACTAAATATTGATTCAAACCTAGCTGATTTCGCAACTGTCTCTGCTACTGGTAAAAAGAGCACAATTGGTTTTGGAACGATAGAGCAAGGACCTAATGAGCGAAGTAGAGAAGATATTCAGCAATACAATATCGTTACAAATGTTAATTTAGGTAAATTGCTTCCGCAAAAATGGGGCATCAATTTACCCTTTAATTACGGTATTGGTGAAGAAATAATTACACCGCAATATGATCCTTTTAATCAGGATATAAAATTGAAGCAATTGTTAGAAAACACAACTAATGAAGCTGATAAAAGTAATATTACGAATAGAGCTATCGATTACACTAAGCGCACAAGCATTAATTTTATTGGTGTTAGAAAGCAGCGTAGTCCTGAGCAAAAACAACATGTTTACGATCCTGAGAATTTTACATTTTCACAGTCTTACAACAAAGTAGAACGCCATGATTATGAAATTGAAGACTACATTGATCAACAAGCTAGTACTTCTGTTGATTATGCTTTTACTTTTCAGCCCAAACCAGTGGAGCCATTCAAGAAAACAGCGTTTCTCAAAAAAAGTAATTACTGGAAATTATTAAGTGATTTTAATTTTAATTATTTACCATCAAACATCTCTTTTAATACCAATATTAACAGGCAATATAATCGCCAGCAATTTAGGCAAGTGGATGTTCAAGGAATAGGTTTAGAGCCATTGTATCGCAGAAATTTCATGTTTAATTATCAATATGGTTTTAATTATAACTTGACAAAATCATTAAAATTGGGCTATACAGCATCATCAAATAATATTGTGCGAAACTATTTAAATCAGGATAACGAACCAATTGATAGTTTTACCATATGGGATAGTTACTGGGATATTGGAACACCTAATCAACACATGCAACAGCTTGTGGTAAATTATGAAATACCAATAAACAAGATTCCATTGTTTAGTTTTATTAAGGCTAATTACTCTTATACAGGTGATTATAGTTGGCAAAGAGCTTCAACTGCTTTGTCTCAAATACAAATTGATAACATTAGTTACAATCTAGGAAATACGATCCAAAATGCTCGTTCCAATAATTTGAATGCAAATTTAAATATGGAAATGTTGTACAAATATTTGGGGCTATCTAATAAAGGAACTAGTACTATAAGTAAGCCAAAAGCAACTATTCCAAAACCAGGAGAAAAAGTCGTCAATACTAATCAGTCACAACCGCAAAATAATGAGTTTGTTAAAGGCTTAATGGGAGTACTAACAAGTATAAAAAACATACAGTTAAATTACACCGAAAATAGCGGAACTGTTTTACCTGGTTATACACCTAGTATTGGTTTCTTAGGTTCTTCTAGACCTTCTCTTGGGTTTGTTTTTGGAAGTCAGGATGATGTTCGTTATGAAGCTGCCAAGAATGGTTGGTTGACAAATTATCAAGATTTTAATCAAAATTTCACACAAGTAAATAACAAAATTTTTAAATCTACTGCAAACGTTGATTTGTTTCCTGATTTGAAAATTGATTTAACAGCAGATAGGTCGCTGTCTGAAAATTATTCAGAGCAATATGATGTGTCAGCAGGAGGTATCTATAATTCGCGTTCTCCTTATACTTATGGGTTGTTTTCTGTTTCGACAGTATTAATAAAAACATCTTTTTCGAAAAGCGATGAGGTTTCATCCGCTGCCTTCGATGATTTTAGAGCAAATAGGTTTATTGTAGCCAATAGGCTAGCAACAGCTCGTGGTATCGATATAAGTAACCCAGCCAATATAGATGCCGAGGGGTATCCAGTTGGGTACGGTAAAAACAATCAAGCGGTATTGTTGCCAGCATTTTTAGCTGCTTATTCTGGGGCGGGAGCAGATAATGTTTCGCTTGGAATTTTTAGAAATATACCTATTCCAAACTGGAATATTAAATACAATGGCTTGATGCGTTTTGATGTATTTAAGCGAAATTTCAAGCGTTTTTCGCTTCAGCATAATTACAGAGCTTCCTATACCATTAATCAATATAGGTCAAATTTTGAATTTGATAACACACTTAATGGAGTTGATGCAAGTGGTAATTTTTTCAATAAGATAATCATGTCTAATATCAATTTGGTGGAACAATTTAGTCCACTAGTGCGAATGGATTTTGAATTAAAAAGTTCTTTAAAAGTGTTAACTGAAATTAAAAAAGATCGTGCACTGTCGATGAGTTTTGACAATAATTTATTGACAGAGGTGAAAGGCATAGAGTACGTTGTTGGATTAGGATATCGCTTTAAAGATGTTATTTTTACTTCGAGACTAGCTGATAATCCATCAGGAATTATTAAAGGAGATATAAATATTAAAGGAGATTTATCCTATCGCAACAATCAAACAATAGTTAGGTATCTTGACTACAATAACAATCAGTTAGCAGGCGGGCAAAACATTTGGTCTTTAAAAATGACTGCTGACTATTCATTCAGTAGAAATCTAACAGCAATTTTCTATTATGATCATTCGTTTTCAAAAGCGGTAATTTCTACTTCGTTTCCTCTGACTAATATTCGTTCCGGATTTACGCTTCGCTACAATTTCGGTAATTAATTTTAGTTTCTACTCTTGATTTGAATAGAAGATTATTACATTTGTGAAATAAAAAATCAATTATTAATAAGCAATATAAATTTATATGAGCATTCCATCAAATTTAAAGTATACTAAGGATCACGAATGGGTAAGTATTGAAGGTGATATCGCCACTGTAGGTATTACACATTTCGCACAAAAGGAGTTAGGTGATATTGTATATGTCGAAGTAGAAACTTTGGATCAATCATTAGAAAAAGATGAGGTTTTTGGAACTGTAGAAGCAGTAAAAACAGTATCTGATTTGTTTTTACCAATGGCTGGTGAAATCATCTCTTTCAATGAAGATTTAGAAAGTTCTCCTGAAACAGTAAACTCAGACCCTTATGGTGCAGGGTGGATGATTAAAATTAAAGTTTCAAATGCAGCAGATTATGATGCATTGCTTTCAAGCGATGATTATAAAACGTTGATTGGTGCATAATAAACTGGCTTTAGTTGGAGCAGTTGCATGGACTTTGGTGATCTTTTTTTTGTGTCTAATAAAATCAAGTGACCTGCCTACTGTAGCAATTGTTAACCTAGATAAAGTAGTACATGCCTTTTTACACCTACTATTTGTAATTCTTTGGTTTTTATATTTTAAAAATCAATTTATAAGTAGTTTTAATACAAAAGCACTGGTCTATGCATTCGCGCTATCTGTTTTTTACGGAATAGCAATCGAAATAATGCAACAATTATTTACCACAACACGTTCTGCTGATGTTTTAGATGTTGTTGCTAACTTTGTTGGAGCAATTATAGGGGTTAGTGTTGTTATAGTGGCGAAAAAAGTATGGAACGGCAAAATAGTTTAAGAAGAAATCTCACCTCTGGTGGGATTTTTTTTATTAATACAAAATAGCTTTTTGTAAAACTAAAAAGATTAACAATCTCCTTGAGATATAAAATGTATTTTTGTTTTTAAGAATGATTTGATCATCAGCAAAAGTTTTTTCTATGAATATTAGACAATTTTTAGACTCCACCTATTTAAAAACAGCTGAACAAGCTGGCGTATCAGAAACTGAAAACACCTCTATTGTACAGCAATATGTTCAGGAGGCAATTGATGAAAACTTTAAATTGATAATGCTAAGGCCTGATCAAGTCGCTCTAGCGAAAAAAATGATTATTGCTCATAATTCAGTACTCCAACTAGGAACTGTTATTGATTTTCCAGAGGGTAAGTCAAGTATTGAGGATAAACTTATTGAGGCTACTTTGGCTATTGATAATGGTGTTGATGAATTAGATTATGTATGTAATTACGAAGCATTTAAAGCAGGCGATATAGACCTTGTTAAAGAAGAGATTTATAAGGGTACAAAACTAGGATTAGAAAAGGGTAAAATAGTAAAATGGATTATTGAAGTAGCGGCACTTAACGAGAAGCAAATAATACAATTGTCGGCATTAATAAAAAACTGTATAATTACTAATTTTGAAGAAAAGCAATATTGTTCTGTTTTTGTCAAATCTTCGACTGGTTTTTATAAAACAGATGCTGGATTGCCTAATGGTGCCACAGTAGCAACAATAACAATGATGCTAGAGAACGCATCTCCTCTTCCTGTTAAAGCAGCAGGTGGCGTTAGAACCTATGCTGAGGCTGTGGAAATGATTCGTTTGGGTGTAAAGAGAATTGGTACATCAGGAGCGAAAGCTATTGCAAATGGAGCCAATGCAGATTTAGAATATTAAAATTACAATCACTATGAAAAAGAGGTTTTTGGCTTTATTTTTATTAATTTTTACTTTTTTAGCGCAAGCTCAAGTAAATAGCTCTAGCTTGCCAGCAGAACGATTTCCTATTTTTCCAGGATGTGAAAATTTAGAAGGACTCGCCCTAGAAAATTGTTTTTATAATAAAGTGCAAAGTTTTGTTTTTCAAAATTTTGTGGTGCCTGAAAATTTGGTTAAAAATAACTTTAAAGGGGATGTTAAAGTGCTTTTTGAGGTAGATGCTCAAGGAGTTTTTAAGGTGATTTATGTAAATGCAGTCGATGAAAATTTAATACAGGAAGCAAAACGGGTTTTTGCGAAGTTTTCTAAAATAAAACCGTCGACCTACATCGGAAAGCCAATTTATGCCAGGTATAATATTACAATCGCAATTCCACTACAAAGTCCAGATGCAATAGTTGCGGAGAATGTGCCCGAATCAGTTGCAGTAAAATCTAATACAAAACAACTTACAGAATTAGAAAGTATTGTTTACAAAAAATACAATAGTCCTGAGTTAGTAAGTAGCTTGAGGATTCCTTTTTCGCATAGCTCGTATGCTCAATTTGATGGTGAGATGAATCAAGTAGGAAGTAATAACCATACCGCATCAAAACCATATAGCTATGCCGAAGTGGCAAAATATTACGATATTCAAGCTGCAAACCAAAAATTAAATAGAAATACAACTAGTTGGTTGGGCAGAAAGTTATGGAATGAAAATTTAGTAGAGATTCAAGGAGAAGGGTATTGGTTTACGCTAAACCCAATTGTAGATTTACAAGTGGGTAAATCTTCAGATGGAAAAGCATCTTATACCTATGTTAATACACGAGGAATAAACTTTAGAGGTGGTTTAGGTGAAAGCCTTACTTTTTCTACTACAGTCTTTGAAAGTCAAGGCCGTTTTGCCGATTATTTCAATCGGTATGCAGAGTCGATACGCCCAGCCGGTGGAAACCCTGCCATAATTCCGGGTGTTGGCATAGCCAAAGACTTTAAAACAGACTCGTATGATTTTCCTTTAGCCGACGCTAATATCACCTTTACACCAAGTAAAAACTTTGATTTACAATTAGGTTATGGTAAAAACTTTAT
>Ga0206125_10003472_pt1 | contig 15069 bp, 9 predicted proteins | sample Helgoland_Spring_4_FD_148598 | JGI IMG/M metagenome (GOLD analysis project Ga0206125, IMG submission 148598) | Pelagic subsurface seawater microbial communities from Kabeltonne, Helgoland, North Sea - Helgoland_Spring_Bloom_20160331_1 | ecosystem: Environmental > Aquatic > Marine > Epipelagic ... | reverse complement strand
AAAATTAAAAATGGAACTAAGATGGCCTTTTCCCAATAACTGTCAATAACAAAAGGCACTATTAAAAAAGCAACAAACATCAATATACTAAAGGCAACTTTGTCCTGTAGAAGAGGAAATATAGCATGATCTGACTTATATGAAGATTTATACTGACCAGTTTCTTTGTAAAGCATTTAAGTTAAACCCTCTCGATAATTTTATCGCCAAACAATCCTTGTGGACGAAATAATAAAAACACTAATGCCATGACATAGGCAAACCAATTTTCTAGGGCGCCTGTTTCAAAGTAGCCGCCAATATAAATTTCAGCTAGTTTTTCACCAACTCCTATTAGCAGTCCTCCAATTATTGCACCAGGAATAGAAGTAAAGCCACCTAGTATAAGAACTGGTAAAGCCTTTAAAGCAATAAGAGATAATGAAAATTGAACACCCGATTCAGTGCCCCACATAATACCTGCGACCATAGCAATAAAACCAGAAATTGCCCAAACTAATATCCAAATTGTTCTTAAAGAAATACCTACTGACAAAGCTGCTTGATGGTCATCTGCAACAGCTCTAAGAGCTCTTCCTGTTTTTGTATATTGGGAAAAAAGAGCAAGAGTAATAACTAATATCACAGCAATAACAGTTGCCCAAACATTAAGGACATCTATATACATACCGTAATAGTCACTTCCTTCTGCTGCGAGACCTATGGTTGCTTCTTCTAACCAAATAGATCCACCACTTGGAATTCCAACGTCTAAAACTTTCACATCAGATCCCCACATTAGATCTCCAACTCCTTCAAGCACGAAAGCCAAACCAATAGTAGCCATAAATAATATTATGGGGTCCTGGTTAACAAGATGCTTTAGCACTAGCCGTTCTATAATCCACGCAAGAGCAATCATTGTGATCATAGTTAAGATAATAGCTAAAAAGTTTGGCATTGACGCATACCAGTTGTGATAATTAGTTCCAAAAAGTTCATTTATTAAATGAGCAAAGGGGACTTGGCCTGTTTGGTAACCAACAAGAGTAAGCGCTGCAAAAAGAGCGAATACACCCTGAGCAAAATTAAAAACACCAGACGCTTTAAAAATTAAAACAAAACCTAAAGCTACTAGTGAATACATTACTCCTGACATTAGTCCGTTTAGGACAGTTTCAATAAAGTTTAATAATTCTACGCTCATAAAATAAATTCCTTATTAATCATCAGATACTCCTAAATAAGCATCAATAACAGCTTTGTTGTTTCTGATTTCGCTAGGTAAACCAGACCCTATTTTTTTACCATAATCTAAAACTACTATTCTATCAGAGATGTCCATGACAACACCCATATCATGTTCAATTAAAACTATAGTTGTTTTTAACTCATTATTGACTGTTAACACAAATCTACTCATGTCTTGTTTTTCTTCGACATTCATTCCTGCCATAGGCTCATCAAGCAAAAGTATCTCAGGTTCCATTGCCAAAGCTCGACCCAGTTCCACCCTTTTTTGTAAACCATACGGCAGCGAACCAACAGGAGTACGTCTTATTGATTGTAAATCTAAGAAATCTATAACTCGTTCGACTTTTTCTCGATGCTCTTCTTCCTCCTTTTCAGCAGGACCATAATAAAGAGCTTGCATTAAAAAGTTTTGTTTTTGCTTTAACAAACGTCCAGTCATTAAATTGTCTAGTGTACTCATTCCCTTAAAAAGAGCAATATTTTGAAAAGTTCTCGCTATACCACTTTTGGCTGCAAATTCTGGTTCCATCTCACTTCTATCAGTACCAGCAAAATTAATAGTGCCACTAGTTGGTTTATAAAAACCATTAATAACATTTAACATTGAAGACTTGCCCGCTCCATTAGGCCCTATAATTGCAAAAACTTCTCCTTTTCTTACATCAAAGGAAACATCTGTGAGAGCTTTAACGCCACCAAAAGCTAAAAATATATTTTTGAGTTCAATGGCTTTCTTACCATAAGGTATGTTTTTTAAATCTTTTAAACTCATTTATTTTTTGCCTTTACTAGATTTTTTAACTTTAGGTGGAGATTTTTTGACTTTTATTTCTTTTGTTTTGATTAAATGTCTAATTTCCATAATAGCGCTTATCTTACTTTTTCTTCCGTCTTCAAGAGTAAACTCAGTATTAATCGAGGCTTTATCTTTATCTAAATACAGATCTTTAATAATATCTTTATACCTGCTATTAATTACGCTTCTTCTTACTTTTCTAGTTCTTGTTAACTCACCGTCATCAGCCTCTAATTCTTTAAATAATAACAAAAATTTTGCGATTTTTGTATTATCGGGTAGTTGTGAATTTACCTTGGAAATTTCTTCTTCTATAAGTGAATATATTTTTTTGTCGGCAGCTAATCCAGTGTAAGAAGTAAATGCCAGTTGCCATTTTTCTGCTAATTTTGAAACAATTGAAAATCTTATGCATATAATGGCAGTTAAATAAGGTTTTTCAGATCCAATTACTACAGCTTCACCAACATAAGGAGAAAATTTAAGTTTATTTTCTATGTTTTGTGGTGAAAATTTTACACCATCTGATTTTACAGCAATATCATTAACTCTATCAAGTACATTTAACCTACCTTTTTCGTCAAAGAAACCTGCGTCACCAGTTTGCATCCAACCTTTTTTAATGGTGTCTTTATAAGCTTTTGGATTATTAAAATACCCAGAAAACATGCTGGGATGCTTCGTGATAATTTCGCCTAGGCCATTAGGATCAGGGTCTATGATTTTAACTTCGCAATCAGGAAATGGAACACCAACTGTCTCACAATCCATAGTTCCTTGTGGGACATCTTGTAAGGTATAAGCTCCCATTAATTCTGTTTGTCCATAGAGTTGTCTCAAAGGAATTCCCATTGCTAAGAAAAATTTAAAGGTTTCAGGGCCAATGGCTGATCCACCAGTTGCTGCTGATGTAACTTTACTAAAACCTAATCTATCTTTTAAGGCTGAGAAAAGAAGTTTGTCGGCAAGAAAATCCCTTTTACCTTGGTCAACTGCCTTTAATCCTCGATCAACCATTACATTGAAAAGCCATTGTGTTATCTTGGGAGCATCCAAAATTCTAGAACGCATGTCTGCGGCAATTTGCTCCCATAATCTTGGCGCACCAAGCATGAAAGTTGGACCAACTTCTCGCAAGTCTTCCATGGCTGTTTCAGGTCTTTCTGGAAAGTTTACTTTCATGCCTCCAATAATGTTGAAACCAACTCCATAAATTTGTTCCATAATCCATGGAAATGGAAGCACAGATACATATTCATCTTCAACGTTTTTGGGATCAACATTTAAATATCTAAGTACGTGTTCAACAAACTTACCACCCGGTAACATTGCTAACTTTGGATTAGAAGTAGTCCCAGATGTAGTGCATAATATTGCATCTTGTTCAGTAGATATTTTATCAATCATCTGATTGTATTTGTTAGGAGATTTATTCGCTATAGCTTGCCCTTCATTCATTAATTCAAGCATATCGACAATGTGTGGATCATTTAATTCTTTTAAACCGCGGCTATCTTCATAAAACATAGTTATTTTATTATTTTTTGGTCTTTTTATAGTTTGAATTTTATCAACTTGCTCCTGGTCTTCAGCATAAACAAAATTTACGTTTGCAGCGTTTATTAAGTATCCTACTTCTTCATCAAGAGTATCTCTGTATATTCCTAAACTCATGCCTCCAACTGCTTGTGCGGCCAGTTCAAAATATAGCCAGGAGGGTTTGTTGTCTCCAATAAGACCAATGACATCACCTGTTTTGAACCCTCTTTTTGATAGAGCGAGCGCTAGATATGAAACATTATTGTTATATTGCTTCCAAGTAATTTCATTCCATATTCCAAGATCTTTATCTCGAAGGGCAACTGTATCTGGCATAGAAACAGATCTGTGTCTTAGAATTTTAGGAAGGGTATTATGGATTTTTGTATCTGGATAGCTAGTCATTTTTGCCTTTAAGTTTAAACTCATCTAATATTGCATTTTTATTTTACGATAGCAAAATAGCCAAAAGTAAAAAATATAATCATGAGATCAAACTTAAAAACAAGTAGCCCCCACTACATTCTTAATAGGCTATCCAAAAACAACTTAAAATCAACCTAAAGTTCATTAAATTTATAATTTTTTTTTATTCAATATTTTCAGTCACTTATCTTTCTATAAATAAAAAAAATCTAAAGATATATTTCATATGTTAAATATAAGCGTCATTAGTGGACTGAATCACTTCTGCGCCGTTCAAGACAATTTGAAAATGAGATTGTATTCTTGGAACAATATGAAGATTATAAAAGTCACTAGAAACAATTTTACTTTTCAAAAAAATCTCATTTTGATTTTCATTAGATAATTTTAATAAAGCCTTTATTTTTGCCTTATGCATAAGCCAGCCACCAATTAAATATCCAAATCCCATCATGTAATCAAAAGTAATACATGATAATTTTTCATAATCGTCTCTATTATTTAAAATATAGTCTAAAGTTTCAATTGCTATATTAATCATACTGCTCATTTGAGTATTATCTTGGCAATCCTTAATCATCTCTTCTAGAAGACTTTTAGCTGTTAAGCCATTATCTTTAACAGTTTTCCTAAACATGAAATCATTAGCTTGAATTGCATTTGTTCCTTCATAAATTGGTAAAATTCTAGCGTCGCGCATATATTGAGCAGCGCCTGTTTCTTCTATAAAACCCATACCACCGTGAATTTGAACGCCATTACTAGTTACTTCTTGGGCTAATTCTGTTGACCAACCTTTAATAATTGGAATTAGAAATCCCTCTCTTTTTTTAGATTCCTCATCCCCACTATGTGCTTTTTCCATAATTTCAGCGGAAACTAGAATTAAAGCTCTCATTGCTTCTGTAAGGCTTCGCATTGATAAAAGTAATCTTCTAACATCGCCATGACCTATTATAGGAGTTCCTTTTTCCCTATTAATAGGTGTGCCTTGAATTCTAATATTAGCATATTCATGTGCTTTTTGTCTTGCTGCTTCAGAAATTGCCATACCTTGAAGGCCAACATCAAATCTTGCTCTGTTCATCATAATAAACATATATTCGATACCTCTGCCTTCTTCTCCAAGCATGTATCCTATGGCCCCTTCCTCTTCACCATACGCCATAACAGCAGTAGGGCTAGCCTTAATACCCATTTTATGCTCAATAGAAATACACTTTAAGTCATTCCTTTTTGTATATTGACCTTCTTCATCCCTTAAAAATTTAGGTATTATAAATGTGGATATGCCCTTTATTCCTTCTGGGGCTCCTTCAGTTCGAGCTAAGACTAGATGAATGATGTTTTCTGACATATCGTGCTCACCATATGTGATATATATTTTTTGGCCTTTGATTCTCCAATTGTTTCCATCATGTTCTGCTTTAGTTTTAATTGTAGCTAAATCTGTTCCAGACTGTGGTTCAGTTAAATTCATTGTGCCGGTCCACTCACCAGAGTTGAATTTAGGTAAATATGTTTTTTTCTCTTCTTCAGTTCCAACTAAAGTAAAGGCGTCAATTAACCCTTGGGTTAACAAACTGCATAGAGAAAATGATAAATTTGCACCTTGCCAATATTCATTAATTGCAGCGCTCATTCTTAAGGGCAACCCCATTCCGTTATAATTAGAATCGCTTGCAACCCCAATCCATCCTCCCTTAGCTATCTCTTTAAAAGCATGGCTAAATCCATTTGGTGTTTCAACTTCATGATCTTGTCTTAAAACAGGATTATTTTTATCTCCAAAATGGTTAAGAGGTGCTAAATAATTGTCAGCTAATTTTCCTGCTTCGCTTAGAACAGCATCAATTGTAGTATCGTCTAAATCATTATGTGGTTGTAAAAGGTTTTCTAGTACAAACTTTGTATCTTCTAATGGCGATGAATAAGGCATTAAAACTCCAAATTAATTTTCATAGTTGATAAAATATAACCTAACTATTATGAATAAAATAAGGAGGAAATCAAATATGTCAATTTTTGAAGATGGTCTAAGTAAAAATCAAGCAAACTTTGCTTCTTTGAGCCCTTTATCATTTCTAGAAAGGACAAGAAAGACATTTCCAAATCATACAGCGATCGAATATAGAGATTATAAATTAACTTATCAAGAAGCTGGCTTAAGGTGTGACGCTCTAGCTAATTTACTCATTAACAACAATATTATGTCTGGAAACACTATAGCTGTCATGCTCCCAAACATTCCAGTGATGTGGGAATGTCATTTTGGAATTCCAATGGCCTTAGGAGTTATGAACGCTATTAATACAAGGCTTGATAGTAACACTGTAAAATTTATTTTAGATCACGGCGAAGCTAAATTATTCATCTATGACTCTGAGTATAGTGAAATTATTCAAAAAGCTTTAGAGGATGTAAGTAATCCTCCTATTTTAATAGAATACGTAGATAAAGTTGCTGGAAACAAAAGATCTGATTTTGCAGATCTAAAAGATTGTTTAGATTATGAAACTGAAATAAATAAATTTATAGGTAAAGAATTTGAACATGTTTTACCAAGTGATGAATGGAATTCTATAGCATTAAACTATACATCTGGAACTACAGGTAATCCGAAAGGAGTTGTATACCATCATAGAGGAGCTTATTTAAATGCAATCGGTAACACTCTTACATGGGATCTTCCGATGCATCCAAAGTATTTATGGACATTGCCAATGTTCCATTGTAATGGCTGGTGCTTTCCTTGGACAATCACTGAGCGCGCAGGGACCCACGTGTGTTTAAGGCAACTTGCAGGCAATTTGATTGTTGAGGCTTTTGAAAAACATAAAATAACTCATTTATGTGGAGCGCCTATTGTCATGCAAATGGTAGCTGATCATTTATTGCAAAATAACATATCTCTTAAAACTGATATCAAAATGATGACGGCAGGAGCTCCTCCTCCTGAAGCTGTCTTGAGTAAAATGGCTTCATGTGGAATTGAAGTCATACATGTTTATGGTTTGACTGAAATTTATGGACCAGCTGTGGTCTGTGCTTGGCATCCAGAATGGAGCCAATTAGAGGCTTCAGAACAAGCTAAATTGAAAGCAAGGCAAGGAGTTGTATATTCAGTTCAAGAAAATATGAAAATTATTGATACCGATACAAACAGGGATGTCCCCAAGGATGGTATTACATTAGGAGAAGTCTTAATAAAGGGTAATATTACAATGAAAGGGTATTTAAAAAATAAGAAAGCAACTGATGAGGCTTTTGAAAACGGCTGGTTTCATACAGGTGATCTTGGCGTTTGGCATGAAGACGGATATATTCAATTAAAAGATAGGTCTAAAGATATTATAATATCTGGTGGTGAGAATATTTCATCTATAGAGGTTGAAGACGCTTTATATAAACATCCAGATGTCATAGCTGTCGCTGTAGTCGCTAAAGAAGACGAAAAATGGGGTGAAACACCTTGTGCGTTTGTTGAGATAAGCAATGAATCTTCTTTAAATGAATTAGAACTTAGAGATCACTGTAAATCTTTATTAGCAGGTTTTAAGGTTCCTAAATATTTTAAATTCACAGAATTACCAAAAACAAGCACTGGTAAAATTCAGAAATTTAAACTAAGAGAAGACGCAAAATTGATATAAAAATTATGCTGATTTTTTTAAACTTGTACTCTTAATAATCTTTTCTAATGATTTATCCCATTTGGTTTCGGCTAACTTCATATTTTTTTCTTTTACATGACCATAGCCTTTTATAGATAAGGGAATTTCAAGAAAATCTAATATTTTTTTATGATTATTTTGATCTAAATTTTTAGTAAAGACAATAATGGTATCCATAATTTTTTGAGCTAAAATTCTTTCACTTTTTCGCTCTGCAGTATAGCCAAATAAGTCAAATTTAGTACCTCTTAAGAACTTAAAATTTGATAAAATCTTAAAAGCTTTAAACATCCACGAACCAAATCGTCGTTTTTGAAGATGTCCAGTGTCTTTGTCAATTTTTGAAAAAAGAGGAGGTGCAAGGTAATATTCTAGCTTAGCTTCTTTATTATTGGATAAAAATTGTTTTGCAAAATCACCTGAAGTGTGAAGTCTAGCTACCTCGTACTCATCTTTATATCTCATTAATCTAAATAATGTTAATGCGACTTTCCTTGTTAAAGGTAATTCGATTTTATTTTTAAAAAGTTTCGATTCTTTATCTAGAACTTTTTTTACAATATTATTGTATTTTTCTGAGTAATCTTTGTCTTGATACAATTCCAGTACTTTAGAAAAATTACTTATATAGTTTTGAACACTCTCTTTCTTTACTTTTTTTTCAAATAACCCAGCAGCTTGAAAAACTTGTTTGGGATTTTCTGCTAATAATCTACCCCATCTGAAAGCGGTAATATTTTGATTTATTGCTACTCCATTTAATTCTATTGCTTTTTCTATTGAAGAAATATCAATGGGTAAAAAACCATTTTGAGCAGCTAGACCTAACATCATTATATTTGCAGATACAGTGTCTCCAACCAAAGCTTCAGCTAAACTAGAAATATCAATAAAGTTGATATTGTCACTTTTAATATGTATTTCGAGATGTTTTTTCAATAATTGGTCATCGACTACTTTACCTATGTGAACACCTGCTACACCAAGGGGCTCAACTCTACCATTGACAATAGCCTTAGTTTTCTTGTTGTTTAACGTCCTGGTTATAGAAGGAGAAACAGAAACAACAGCATCACATCCTAAAAGTAGATTTGCAGTTTCGTTTGGCAATCGTGCTGATTTAGTATAAAGGGATTTTTCATTGCTGATTCTTATTTGGCTGGTTACAGCTCCGTTTTTTTGAGCTAAACCAGTAAAATTCATTGATTGTGCATATAACTTATCTATACGTGCAGCCATTACTATAATAGCGGCTATTGTTGAAACACCTGTTCCTCCAATGCCAGCCATAATTATATTTTTAATGTCTTTAATCTTCTCTTTTGGATTTTGCAAATTATTTATATTTAGAGGTAAAGATGGAAATGTTTTCTTCATTATTTCTAAGGATTTACTGGATGTAACACCTATAAAACTAGGGCAAAAACCTTTGCTACAAGAATAATCTTTGTTACAAACACTCTGGTCAATTTGCTTTTTTGTACCGTCGAAGTGGTCAAGAGGCTTTACAGCTACACAATTGGATTTTTCAGCACAATCCCCGCACCCTTCACAAACATCAGGGTTTATAAACATTTTAACTTCGCGGTCAGCAACTAATCCTCTTTTTCTTCTGCGTCTAAGTTCTGTGGCGCATGTTTGAACATATATAATAGCTGTAACACCCTTGATTTCTCTAACTTCCTTTTGGACGTTAATAAGATCATCTCTATGGTACATAGACACACCGTCTGCAAAAAGACGAGTTTCTTGAAATTGTTCTGGCTCATCTGATACGACATAGATTTTTTTTACACCCTCTGCTGCCAACTGTTTGGAAATATTCCAAGGGGTTGCACCTCCTATGGCTTGTTGTCCGCCAGTCATAGCAACAGCATCATTATACAAAATTTTAAAAGTAACATTAACATTTGCTGAAACGGCTGCTCTAATAGCTAGAGATCCAGAATGGGCATAAGTTCCATCACCAATGTTTTGAAAAATATGATTGTGATTTGAGAATGGTGCTCTGCCAATCCAGTGACCACCTTCACCACCCATTTGACTAAAATTTGTTAGCTTTTCTGGATGTAGAAAATAACCTATTGAATGGCATCCAATGCCAATGCCAACTACTTCTTCATCAGGTGTCTTTGTTCCTGAATTATGAGGGCATCCTGCACAATACCATGGAGTTCTTGATGAAACTGGGGGTAAGTTGTCTCCAAGAGATACTGACTTTACCTCAGGGACGACACTTTCAGTTAACTGAAGTGGTAATTTTTTCAACAAACAGTCAGCAATAATATCACTTGATAATTCTGAAGTCTTTGGAATCAATAGTTCATTTGAAATTGCATCAATTTTACCTGATAACAGAGGTCTTTTTTTATTATTAAAAAGAATATGTGCAACTTGCTCTTCAACTATTCCAGCCTTCTCTTCTATAACGATAATTTCTTTATAACCTTTACAAAATGCAATTATTTCCTGATTAATTAGTGGCCATGGAACTTTACATGCAAAAAGTCCAACACCTTTTTTATTAGGTGATTTAATCCCAATGGTATCAAAAGCATCAATTGTTTCTGTTGCAGCTTTACCAACAGCAATTATTCCAATCTCTTTATCAATAGGATTATAAATTACTTCATTAATATTGTTTATGGCTATGAACTCCTTAGAAGCTGGAATACGTCTATTTATTAAAGCGGCTTCTCTATCAAGAGCTGGATCATGTCTATTGACGTGAACGTTGTTTGGATTATCTGGTTTTAATATTTTAGGTCTAATTAATCCCATATCGATAACAGCATTTGAATCTGCAGTATCTCCAGTTATTTTCAAGCCCACACATATTCCCGCATGACGTGAGAGGGCAAAAGCTTGAAGCCCCATAGATATAACTTCATTTACATTTGCTGGATAAAAAACTGGGATGCCTGCAGAAATTAAACTTTGCTCTGACTGATAAGCTAATGTTGAACTTTTACCAATTGGATCTTCTGCAACTGCTAGTATCATTCCACCTTTAGATGAAACACCTCCCATATTTGCATGACGAAGTGCATCCATAGCTCTGTCTAAACCTGGGCCTTTACCATACCACATTGAGAAAACACCATCAATTTCAGGTTTATCATATAACCCTAACATTTGAGTTCCCCATGCAGCGGTAGCAGCTAACTCTTCATTCACAGCAGGTTGAAAAACTATGTTATGAAGATCTAAATGTTTTCTAGCGCGACCAAGTTCTAAGTCGAGCGTTCCTAATGGAGAGCCTGGATATCCGCTAACATAGCCATTTGTAACTAAACCATTTTTTTTATCTAATTTTGCTTGTTCAATTAAAAGCCTAACTAAGGCTTGGACACCATTCATCAAAGCTAAGTCATTATCTTTTGTAAAACAATCGTCTAGCTTTATAGGATTAACTTGATTCAATTTAGTTCTCATTTAACATTTAATTGGTCTTTAATTAATTTAAATAATTTTATTAATATAAACAACCATTAAGTAATTATAATTTTGAGAAGTAGATGCTGTTAAAATCAAATAATTATGAACATTTATATAAAAGCTTTAAATGGAATATTCCATCATATTTTAATATTGCTACGAGCACTATAGATAAAAAAGAGTATCAAAATAGAACAGCTATGATAGATGTTTTAGATAATGGAAAAATACAAAATTGGTCTTTTGCAGATATAAAAAAACACTCAAACAAGCTGGCTAATGTTTTTGACCATTTTCAGTTAGATAGTAATGCTAGAGTTGGTATTGTTTTAGGTCAATGCCCTGAAACTGCAATTTCTCATATGGCATGTTTTAAAACAGGAAGAATTTCAATTCCTTTGTTTAATTTATTTGGTGTTGAGGCTTTATACTATCGTTTAATGAATTCAAGAGCTTCGGTAGTCATTTGTGATCAAATAGGACTTGATAAAATAAAGGAAATTTTTGACGAACTCCCATTTTTAAAACTAATTTTATGTATTGATATAAATAAAGATGAAACAAATATATTGAGCTTTCACAATTTGCTAGAAAAAGCGTCAGATAATTATATAACAAAGACAACTTTCGCGAAAGATCCTGGTATTATTATATATACTTCTGGGACTACTGGCGGTCCAAAAGGCGCGTTGCTTCCCCATAGAGCTTTACTAGGTCATATTCCTGGTGTAGAGATTCCTCACCATTTTTTATCATCATCTGATCCAGTAACGGATCTATTTTGGACACCTGCAGATTGGGCGTGGATAGGTGGCTTGTTTGATGTTCTTCTTCCAGCATGGTACTTTGGTATTCCTGTGGTAAGTTATAGATCTAAGAAATTTGATCCTGAATTTACCTTTTCTTTGTTATCTAAACTGAAGATTAAAAATACTTTCTTACCTCCTACTGCTTTAAAAATAATGAAGTCTTTTAATCCATCTCAAAAATTAAATAATTTGAATCTTAGAACTGTTGGGTCTGGCGGAGAAGCATTAGGAGAAGAGTTATTAGAATGGGGCAAAGAAATTCTTGGGGTTGGTATTAATGAATTTTATGGTCAAACAGAGTGTAATTTAACTATATCTAATAGTCGTTTATTAATGCCAGCAAAACAAGGTTCTATTGGAAAACCTGTTCCTGGTCATGATGTTAGACTGATAAGCCATGAAGGAAATTTTGTTTCAGAACCTGGTGAAGATGGTGAAATAATAGTCAAATCAAATTCACCAGTTACTTTTCTTAAATACTGGGAAAATGATCAAGAAACACAAAAAAAAGTTGTGGATGGTTGGCTTTATACTGGAGACTTTGCTTATAGGGATGATGAAGGTTACTATTTTTTCAAAGGCAGAGAGGATGATATAATTAACACTTCAGGTTATAGAGTTGGGCCCAGTGAGATTGAGGATTGCATTCTTTCACATCCTGAAGTTGAAATGGTAGGAGTTATTGGTGTTCCTGACCAGGTACGTGGAAATATTATCAAAGCATTCGTAATTCCAAGGGATAAAGCTAATGTTTTAAGTCAAAATAATAAATTAAAGGAAAGTATAAAAAATTTAGTAAAGTTGAAATTAGCAGCACATGAATACCCTCGTATTATTGAGTTTATCAAAGAACTGCCCATGACGACGACTGGAAAAATTATTCGAAAAAAACTTAGAGAAAATAATAAATAGTATTATTATCATATTATCTATTGATTTGATTTTAATGTATTTTGCCAAATTGATTATAAATTAAAGGAATTATTATGAGTGAAAATTATAAGTTTGATACACTTTCTCTGCATGCAGGCCATACCCCTGACAAAGAAACAGGATCACGTGCAGTACCCATTTATCAAACAACTTCTTATGTATTTAAAGATACAGAAGAGGCGGCAGCTCTATATAATATGGAAATTGGAGGACATTTATATTCTAGAATATCTAACCCTACTGTCGCTGCGTTAGAGCAGAGACTAGCTGCATTAGAGGGAGGATCTAGCGCCATTGCATGTTCAAGTGGTATGGCCGCCATGCACTTAGTTGTAACTGCATTATGTAGTAAAGGTGATCATATTGTGGCTTCTAGTAAAATGTACGGAGCTAATATCAATTTACTTCAACATACTATGCCAAGATTTGGAGTAACCACAGATTTTGTTAACCCTAACGATCCTGATGCCATTGAAAAATCTATAAAACCAAATACAAAAATGGTTTTTGGTGAGGTCATTGGTAATCCTGGCTTAGACATAATGGATGTCCCAACCATTGCAAAAATATGTAAAAACAAGGGTGTGCCTCTAGTTTTAGACGCGACATTTAATACTCCATTTTTAATGCAACCATTTGCTCATGGAGCCAACATAATAATTCACTCTCTTACTAAATGGCTAGGTGGGCACGGAATAGCTATTGGCGGGGCTGTAGTTAATGGTGGTAACTTTGATTGGGGTGATAAAGAAAAGTTTCCTACTATTTCTGGAGATCATTTTGCTTTAGGTGGCATAAGTTTTTGGGAAGAATTTGGTCCAGCCGCTTTGACAATGAAAATAAGGGCTGAGGGTATGTATAATTTTGGTCCTTCTATTTCTCCCACAAATGCTTTTTATTTAATGCAAGGTATCGAGACCTTACCTTTAAGAATGAAAAAACATATGGAAAATACTCACGAATTATTATCTTTTCTTCAAGATCATGAATTGGTTGAATGGGTAAAGCATCCAGACCTTGAAACCCATCCTGATCATTTAGTTGCAAAACAAATCCTTCCTAAAGGTTCTGGCTCAGTAGTAGTTTTTGGTATTAAAGGTGGACGAAAGGCTGGACAAACTTTTATAGAATCTGTTCAGTTAGCGTCCCATTTAGCAAATGTAGGAGATGCAAAAACTTTATTAATTCATCCGGGTAGTACAACCCATTCTCATCTTAGTGCGGAGGCAATGAAAGTATCTGGTTTGACTGAGGATATGATTAGACTATCTGTAGGTTTAGAAGATATAGACGACATAAAGAAAGACTTTGAAAAAGGATTTCGTGCTGTATCAAAATTAATAAAGTAGGGATGTAATTTAATGTTTATTAATTTTAAAGGTTTTAAAACATACATAAACACTGGTGGGAAAAAGGTAGATAAAGATAAAACTACTCTTTGTTTCATTCATGGTTCAGGCCAAAATCATTTAAGCTTTGTTCAACAATCTAGATATTTTGCCAATAAGGGTTATTCAGTAATTATACCTGATTTGCCCGGCCATGGCTTTTCTGAGGGTAAACCATGTATTTCAATTGAGGAAAGTGCAGAGTGGGTATCTGATTTATTTAAAGAATTAAATTTAAATGAAATTGTTTATTTAGGTCATTCTCAAGGATGCTTAACTGGACTAGAATTAAATAACAATCATCCAAAATTATTAAAGGGTATGATTTTCATAGCAGGATCTAATATTATACCTGTTAATCAATTTTTAATCGATCTAGCTTCAAAAGATTTTAAGAGAGCTTATAAAATGATGGTAACATGGGGGCATGGAAAAGACGGCGCTATGTTTACTAACAATATGCCTGGTCATGCTCACTTTGGTGAAGGTTTTAATATAATGAATATGAATAATGATAAAACTCTTAAGATAGACTTGGAAGCATGTAACAAATATGATGCAGGGATAGAAGCTGCAAAAAAAATTGATATACCAACCTTAGCTGTATTGGCAAAATTTGATCAAATGACCCCGTTGAAATCAGGACAAAAATTTGTTGATCTTCTTGATAATTGCGAGTTAAAGATTTTAGATTGCGGTCATTTTTTACAAGCAGAAAGGCCAAAAGAACTTAATATATTTATTTCTTCTTATTTAAGAAAATTAAATTAACGGGACCTACTTAATGAATAAAGTTAATCCTTTCTTATACGAAAATATAGACAATAGTAATC
>Ga0206125_10003464_pt1 | contig 15109 bp, 12 predicted proteins | sample Helgoland_Spring_4_FD_148598 | JGI IMG/M metagenome (GOLD analysis project Ga0206125, IMG submission 148598) | Pelagic subsurface seawater microbial communities from Kabeltonne, Helgoland, North Sea - Helgoland_Spring_Bloom_20160331_1 | ecosystem: Environmental > Aquatic > Marine > Epipelagic ... | reverse complement strand
AACCTCCGGGGATATATTTTTATTATTTACTATGGCTTGTAACGTATCAGGCTGTAAAGGATCTAATTGGGATTCTAGTGGTCCAACTAACAACAGTTTCAATTTTCTTTTTATCGCTGACTGCTCGAATGAGCTCGAACTGAGAGCGAGTTGCAAAAAAGCACTAACTAATTCGTTAATTCCTTTGTCACCCACTAAACGACCCACAAAAATAAAAACAAAATCAGTTTCTGTAATACCTAACTTATTTTTTAAAGTTTGTTGCTCTTCAATTAGAACTTGCTTTTTGGAAAAATAACATGTATCGATACCGTTCACATTGCCATTAGCAATTATTTGCAGCGGTTTGTTGGTGATTTTATATGCCAGCAAATCATTTTTGACACCCAACCCTTCAGGATAAATATGTGTAGCAGCGGCACAAAGCAAGCGGTCCATTGCTATTAAAAGCTGCTGTAAAAATCCTTTTTTTGTTGGAAAAAATAAGTCTGTAAAGGTGTGCATTCGTACTGGTACACCAGCTAGTTTTGCCGCTAGCATAGACAACAAGCCTGCTTTTGGCGTAATAGAATGTACTATTTGTGGCTTTTCTTTTTTAAACAAAACATACAATCGCCACAAAGAAACTAAATCCTTGATTGGACTAATGTTACGTTGCATTGGAATATTGACCGTTCGTACTTGCTCCCTATTAGCAACTGTTTGCAGGTGTTCATCATTGCCAGAAACAGCTACAACTTCATACTGCTGTTGCAAAAAAGCCAACTGCCCTTTTAATAAAAAATCTAAGGATAGAGCTACGGTCGCGGTACGAATAATCTTTGTTTTACGGAACATTGTAACAAAACCTGACTGATTAAATTTATTTATTTTGATATAACCAAAATAGATTATACTTGTATGTTCATTAAGCAATTTACTGAACCCATATTTGTTGTAATCCTTTTTTTAAACTACAGTAGGAATTTAAAATTAGATAGACTAAATATTTGGTATTACTTAACAATAAGAAATACTTTATTTGGCATTATAAACTCTGGATTTCAGGATTTCAATCAACTTTTTTGTCCTAACATTTCTGCCATGAGCATTTAAATGGAAAACGGTATCAAAAAAGAATGAATCATCATAAACAAATGTTTCTGGATCGTTGATCACTTCGATAAAGTTAATTTGCGACTTAATTTGATCTTTTAGATCATAAATAACATTTTTGTTTAAGTTGAATTCTGACACTGGATAATTAGGATATACAATGTAGAGTTTTGCTCCTAGAGAATTACATTTGTTATATAGTTCACGAAATAAAATAGCATTATGACCAATATCAATTTTCTTAATAATTCCTCTATCTTTCAGCTCATCAGGTCTATCTTGATTTAAATGACCGATAGCATCTCCAAACTTATTAAATGATCTTCTGTCGTATGTAGTATTAATTTCAATTTCCTGTCGATTAAATCTTTTTTTAGCATTTTGTAAAAAAATATAAAAATTATCTTTCATCCCAAGATGATAAAAATCTTTAGATGGTGGATAAATAATTTGCATATGATTTATCAAGTCTATGCTGGGCTTTGTTGATTGATCGTACAATGAATACTCAATACTTAGCAGTACCACATCGCCAGACTTTACCGATGTAATTGCCTCATTTATCATAAATTCAAGCCCTAGACCTGCGTGAATACCCATATTAACCACCTTTACATCAAAGTTCTGCTCGATCATTTTACTATCGATACCAAATGCCAAATTAGATCCTCCAACAAGCAATAATCTATTACTATCTATTTGAGCTAAGCGTTTGTGCTTGTCTATTATTGATCCCATATAATCTGATTTTCTACTAAAAATCTTCTTGTAAGTGAATGATAATGCACTAACTGTAGCACTTATGAGAACAAAAAAAATAAAAGATTTGTAGAAAAATTTTTTCATATCATTAAAACTGAAAATAAATAAATTGACGGTCCTCAAAAATACCAAGAAACAAAATAACGAGAAATAAAGTAAAATAGACCATCCAACGCAAATAAATAGATTGTTTCAAAAATAAAGCAGATATACTAATTTTACTTTGTATCAAATGTACAATTTCAAGAAATGCAATTAAACTGAAAGCTAATAATGTGCCCTTCATACCAAGACCAATATCTTGAAAAATAGGTAAACCAAGAAACATATTATTTAATAATTCTGGGATATCACAAAAAATATGTTTGGCTATATAAATCGCCGAAGATACATTATTTGCTCGAAAAAAAATCCAAGCAAAGGAAACAAGAACAAATGTTGATAAAATAGAAATTAATGGAAATTTGTTTAAATTAAACAAAGAGTTAACCTTATCCCTACAGCCTTGTGTTACAAATCCAAAAACTAAGTAAAAACCATGCAAAGCTCCCCAAATTACGTAAGTCCAATTAGCACCGTGCCATAAACCACTAATTAAAAAAACAATAAATAAATTTAAGTACCATCTAGGTACTGCTACCCGATTACCCCCCAAGGGAATGTACAAATAATCTTTGAACCATGTAGAAAGCGAAATATGCCAACGCTTCCAAAACTCATGAATACTTTTAGACTGGTACGGATTATTAAAATTAGTCATCAACTTAAAACCCATTACTCGTGATGCGCCAATTGCCATATCTGAGTATCCTGAAAAATCACAAAAAATTTGAAAAGTAAAAAAAACAGTTGCAATAATTAAACTTAAACTATTGTACTCGTCAGGCTGATTATAAACTGTATCGACAGCTACAGCTAATCTATCGGCAATAACAACTTTTTTAAATAGGCCCCATATCATAAGCCTCAAACCACTTGTTACTCTATCGTAGTCAAAATCTATTTTCTCTCTAAATTGATGTAATAAATTTTGAGGTCTTTCAATCGGTCCAGCGACAAGTTGCGGATAAAACATCACATACAACGAATAAATTCCAAAATGACGTTCGGCCTTCTGATGACCTCGATAAACTTCAATAGTATAACTCATTGCTTGAAAAGTATGAAAAGACAATCCTACTGGCAGTAAAATAGACAAATATGGTAAAGAGTTATCTAACCCAAATCCATTAAAAAGGAATGTGAAATTTTCATTTAAAAAATTATAATACTTAAAAATCACCAGCACTCCTAAGTTTGCGATTAAACTAATCACTAAGAAGACTTTTCGCTTGTGCCCTACAGCATTTTCAATATATATTCCTGCAAAATAATCGATAACTATTGTAAAACCTAAAATCAATATATAAATAGGTACAAACGCCATATAAAAATAACAGCTACTTACTAAAAGCAAAAACCATCTCTTTCGATATGGAGTAGCAAAAAATAATGTGGTTACGATTATAAAAAAAATTAGAAAGTGAAATGAATTAAATAGCATGATTAAATATTAAAAGAGGTCGTCAACTTTTTTTTTGAAAGATATTATTACTGATACATGAGAATTTAGGATTAGCTTTGGTATATATAAACGACGAAAGTATTACAATTTATCATATTTCAAATAACAATATGACTAAAAATTAGGTTTTGACTACCAGCTATTATTATAAGACGATGTAGATTAAAGATATACATAACCGCAACTACATATTACTGCTGCAAAAAAGCCAATTGACCCTTCAATAAAAAATCTAGGGATAGAGCAACGGTCGCGGTACGGATGATTTTAACTTTTCCCAAAACTACTATACAGGGTTATGTGTTTTTTGACCATTGTTTCAATAGCATAGTTAGAAGCTCTTTTTTGACAAGCAGTAGCGACAGTTTCATAGTATTGTGCATCCTGCAATAATTTTGATATGGCGTTAGTTAAAGCCTGCTCGTCACCTACTGGAAAAAGGATGCCAGCCCCACTAACTACCTCTGAAAGTCCCGGAACATCCGAGGCAACAAAAGGCTTGCCTGATGCCATACCTTCTATGCTAGATAAAGATAGCCCTTCATATTTAGAGGAAAGAACAATGATATCTGCTGTTTTTAGTAGCTGAGGGATATCCATTCGCAAACCTAAAAACAAAACTCTCTTCTGCAAACCTAAAGATTCAACCAATTCCTTATGCTGATTTTTTAAAACTCCTTCACCTACTAAAAGTAATTTAACGCCCGGAGGCAACAAAACCATGGAGCGTATCAAGGTAGACTGATCTTTTTGTTCTCTGAAACCTGCAACTTGTATAAGTATGGTATCTTCTGCCCGTAAAGCAGAATCAATTTTTTTGCGATCAATTGCAACTGCTTTAGTAATAGATCCAAGATTAATACCATTCTCTATTACCAAAAATTTTTCTGCATAAGATCCTGTGTGCTTTAGTAACATTGTTCTAATATCTTCAGTAATACAGATAACGGTGCAATAGAAGGTATAGATGTATTTGTCAATCAATCTAAACAAGGGATTCTCTAACCTCCGATTGGTACTATTGTGCTCTGTGAAAATTAATTTAGCTTTCGAAAATGACAGTATTTTAGCCAAAACTACCCAATATTGCGCTGGAAATAAATGCACATGAACGACATCATACTTTTTTAAATAGGGAATTATTTTTAAAACGTTCACTGGATTGTAAACGGACTGAGATCCTAATGAAAAAATTGTGCAGCACTTCAACGACTGTAATTCCCTCATAAAAGGATGCTCAAAGCCATTCAAGACCAAGACATCTATTTGGATTCCTTTTTCTTTGTATAATGGTAGCGTTTCCAAAAGTAATTTTTCAGCTCCCCCTGTAGCTAAACTATTAATGATATGTACTATTTTCAATTTCTACTGCTGCGTTTTAATTCGAACATATATATTTAAAACTAATCCTAAAGGAAAAGCTAAAACAACAAGTAACGGTTTAGTTGTGTTTTTAAGAAGTGACAAATCTTTCACAAAAAGAAAGGAGGAAACAAGATGTACTGCGTTTTTAAAACGCTCCTTAAAACTAGTCCCATATTTAATTCTGCTGCGTCTCGATAGTGCAAAACCCCTTGGATTCTTTCTGTATTGTTTAAAAATATTTAGAGTCGATCCATCCGCTTGGTATTCTACAATACATAAAACCTTATTTACTGGTTTTAAATCATAATCCTGATCGATAAGCAAACATTTATAATCTAAAGGAACAAATTTCTCACCCTCAAATTCTGGATATCTAGGATACTTTTTAGCGATTGCCGTTCGATATACTATTTTTTTATCCCCACGGACTTTATGTTTATCATATAACTCATTTAATTTACAATGAGTAAGCTGTTCTGGAATTTTAGTTCCAATAATAGTGCCCAGCTTATCTGCATCTAATCCAATAATACCCGAATATTCATCAGATAATTGTGCGGTTTCTTCTATTATTATAGCAACTGCATCCTTGGGCATATAATCATCAGAATCGATACAAACATTAAATTCAGATTCCAATACATCATAGGCCATATTATGCCCAGTATGCATCCCTCCATTGTCTTTATAGTAGTAATTAATATTTATTTTATCTTCCGCTATCCAACTAGCTACAAGCTCTTTTGTATTATCTGTAGATCCATCATCGATAATCAACCAAATAAAATCTTGATTGGATTGATTGCAGAGACTAATATACAATTGAGGCAGTAAATACGCTCTATTAAAGGATGGGGTAAAAACAGTTAAACTTTTCATCTAGGCAAGTATCACATTCATTAAGTAGGTAAAAGAAAAATAAGCTATTAAAATAGATCCTAAAACCTTGTGCTGATTTTTCACTTGAATCTTAGTCAAAAACGGATAGACGATAATAATCCCCATCATAAACCAAGATAAATAAGCAAAACGATTGGAAAAACTAGCTCGAATGACTAGAATCCAAAATGCATTTGCGGCTAAATAAATACAAACTAAGCGATTGTAGGTTGGGTCAACAAACTTCTTTTTGAATAGAAAAAAATAAGCAACATAAACCGCTGAGGCGCTATAGAGCAAAAAATCCCAACGGAATCCAGTGCTACTAAAGGAATCTTTATATTCATCTTTAAAAGTAGTTAGATAATTCGCTCTTTCATCGGTCATTAAACCAGCAAAAAGTCCTTCCCAAAAACTACCCAACACTAATGACAATGGAATGCTAGCCAGCCAGCCGTAAAAATATTTTTTAGGATCTGCATATAAATAGGTTAGAACTAAGGCTGCGGCAGGAATTAATAGCGATTTATGAAAACCTACTGCTAGAGTAACAAATAATACTTTAAAAACTAATTTATCTCGAGATAAAGCAAATACAAAAAGTGAGGTGGCAATTCCGTTGCGAATCCCATTAGTTCCATACGCCCAAAAAGAAAATGAAATAACTAAGGCTAAGAATGCGTACCAATTATACTCCTGAAACCACTTTTTACAAGCAGCCCACAATGGCAGTACGTATAACAGGCTGCAAACAAAGAAGAACATAGAGGCTGTCATTACTTGAGAGCAGGAAAACATAAAGAATTCGAAAATATAGTCACTAGATTGAATCACCGGCAATCCACTTTGATAGCTCTCGTAATATTTATTGTAAACAACCATATCCCCAAAATGGTAATCTATAGGTCGTAAACCCATGTACAAAATGACAAACAGTAATAACAGAATATCCCATTTTTGCATTACCTTCAAATTCTTTGAATTTGTGAGAGATATTGTTTTAGTTTTAATAAATGTCAATAGCAGCGGAATCAACAAAAATTGGTAATACAATGAGGTATAATATTCAACAGGAATAAAATCTAGCATTTTTTAAGCTTTAAATAAATCGTTTTTATAGTTAAACATAGCTGCAATAGACTTTTTGTAAAAAACAGACAAATTGAAAATATGATTATTTTATAAGATAAACAGGTTTATTATTTATATTTTTTCTAAATATTATTTTGATCTGACTATCATTATAGCACGAAAAAAATATGGATCGCACTTATAACTAGGGAATTGATTAGCACTATTAGCACAATATATTTTTGAATACGTTACCTTATGTTATTTTTAGCCAACCATCTGCTAGCATGAATAAGGATTAATAATTGTGAAACAAAAGCTATTTTTGAATACTTCATTTCTCTTATTAGTTGGGATACTGTTTTCTTTCGTCTATTGAACAAAAGATTTTTGTAATATTCTTTTTGATCTTCGTCGCTCTCTTTTTGGCCGAGAGTATCAAAATATTCCTCTAAACAATTTGAATCATATCTAACAAACCCTTCATCCGATAATATAAAATCATTGCTAATTGAAGTATCAATATTTATTTTTTTTCTATTTTGGAAATGAATGTAAATCAATTCATTATGTTCGACCTCTAACTCTTTTTTCTTTAGCTCAAAAATTTTGTTACCATCATAAATTAAAATGGTGGGATAATCATAAACTCCTGAATTAATTCTATACTTCTTAAAATTTTCGTTAACATTACCGAAAAATGATTTGTCGAAAATTTTAAATCCAAATTCCTTCATAATAACATTAATCCCAACTTCATCAAAATTGCATATATATGTCATTTGTGATACTGCAGAAAAACGCATAATTTTAGGGAATTCAGCACCTAACTCAAGTTTAAAAGCGCTATTAACTTTTTCATTGTTTCTATAGATCGACAAGTGGCCATAAGTAAATACTCTATCATAATCATCTAATGGTATCTTATCTAAATACCTATCTATATCACCAAAAATTAAATCAATGTCACAATGCCCCCAAAATTTATATTCACTCAAGTATTTCCCTAAAACATATCCATAACAAGGTTTGTATTCACATATTTTATAAGGATATCCCAAATAAATATTCCCTAACTTATCATAAAAAATCTGTTGAAATTCTTGAAAACTCAGGATGTGTACTTTAAAATTTGCGGGATAATCAAAATAAGTTATGTCGTCTGTAAAGAGGATAAAATCTATTTTTTGAGTTTTAGATGCTGAAAGTAAAAATAAATTAAACCAAGAAGGTAATTTCCCAAAATAAGGTATTACAACAGCAATCGATCTGTCTTCCATTTTATAAATTAACTACTATTATTAAATTCAAAATAAAAAAGGTGCTTTACAATATTTGAGTAAATAGATTATTCCACTGTGTCATTACCTCTTCTTTAGAAAAATCGACAATATTTTTTTTTGCACTTACAGCCATAGTAGTTCTCAAAGTAGTATCATTCATGAGTTGTGTAAGCTTGTGAACAAAGGATACTCGGTCATTTTGGGATATTAAATAACCATCTATGTCGTTTTTAACAATATTCCTGGGGCCGAATGGACAATCATAACTCACGATAGGTAAACTAGCTGCTTTGGCTTCTAATAAAACCATTGGAAAACATTCGGTTTCCGATGTCATTGCATATATAGAAGCCTTTTCCATTTCTAGTTGCAAATTATCCGTCGAAGGTAACATCAAAAAACTAGAACTTAAACCTAAGCTAAAGATCAAGTTTTGTAGTTCTAATATCAATTTTTGCTCTCCATCTCCGTACAATTTAAATTTCCAGTCCGGAAAATCAGAATGTGCCATTTTCCAAATATAAATCAATTCGTGAAACTGTTTGACAGGCGCTATTCGTCCTGCAGCTATAACCGTTTTTTCTTTTAATTCTAATGAATCCAAACTAGGCTGAAATTCAGTAAAATTAGGTATTATAACTGTATTACATCCTGAAAAATACGGGATTTCGTCTTTGTTTAACAAAACCAATGCGTCGTATTTTTTAAAAATAGAAGTCAACATTCCTTTTAAAGATTGTCTCCCCTCTTTTCCTGAAATCCCCACTACCATACCTGAAGAGTGTAATTCTTTTACCTTTGGTATTAATCTAGAGATGAAAGGCAAAAAAAATTGATCTGGTGTATAACTTATTGAAATGATCAAATCTGGTTTAATTTTTTTTATTAATTGACGTAGTCTAAAAAAATGCTTTATAACCTTTCTTAAATTCTTAGGATGGAAATAACTATATCCGCTATTATACTTAATTTGCAAATCAAAGCGGGATAATTTACAATTAAGTGGATATACATCTGGATTGTCATCTTGTTCGAAGGTGGCTAAAAAAACTTCATGTCCTTCATCAAGCAGATGATTTATCTTTTGAGATAAAATCCGTTCTATGCCACCATGTACATACAACTGATTGGTACAATATAGAATCCTCATTTTACACTATTTTTAAACAAGTCGACCCATTGAGCTATGACATTTTCAGGTAAAAATCGTTTCACATTTTCTCTGGCATTACCACCCATCTTTTTTCGCAAGTTGCTGTTATCAATTAATTGATTGATACTATTTGCAAAAGCAACCGTATCTGCATTTTCAACTAAAAACCCATCTTGACCGTGACTAATAATATCTTTAGGTCCATGGGGACAATCAAATGAAACACATGGAAGGCCACAAGCCATAGCCTCTATTAATACCATGCCAAACCCTTCATAACGAGAAGACAAAACAAAAATAGAAGACTCTAAATAATGTGTTTGTATTTCTCTAGCAGCAGGATAAAAAGTCACACTGTCATGCACATCTAGCTTCTTAGCCAAGTTTAATAACCCCTGACTTTCATCAATAGTACCATAAATAGCAAGTTTCCAATCTGGATTTTTCTGATTTACCAACTGCCAAGATTCCAACAGGCGGTCGTATCCTTTTTGAAAGCTATGTTTCCCAACAGCAATAACGGTCTTGTTTTCTAAACTAGAAACTTTTTCAGGAAAAAACGATAATGGATTAGGAATGATTGCTAGATTGTTCAACTGCCATTCTAAAGTATTCCCTTGAGTTAAAACGACGAAATAGTTGTATGATTTTGCTAAAACCTCCATTAGTCTAAAAGTCATTTCCGATTTTATTTTCTTTGAAAAATGTTCGGTCTCTGTTTTTATTTCGATCTGTTTAGAAACATGGCGTTCGTACACCATAGGGCAAGGTTTATTTAAGAGTAATGGCAGAAAAAAAGCTTTTAATCCATCATCACAAACACAAATCAAATCAGGCTTTACACTTTGCACAGTAGCTTTTAGACCTGCTCTGTACTCTTTTATATATTTGAAAAAACTACCCTTTACACTAATATTATGAAGAGTAATCTTGCTACTAAAATCGAAAAAAAAAGTTTTCGAAACTTCGTTTAGTGTTACGATATGAATGTCATACCTCATTTTATCAGCAAAATAACTAGCTTTGATTGACAATACTCTTTCCAAACCTCCAGCACCCGATATTTGGTTAGTAATATATAAAATACGCATCTTATAAAATAGGTTTTAGTATTTGGTTTCTGTCCATGTATACTAGAGTGTTGTCTGGAATATTCCCTTTTACAATACAGCCAGCACCTATAACACAGTTTTTACCAATAGTGGTGTTTCTTAAAATCACTACATTACTAGCTATCCAAGTTCCAGATCCTATATGTATTTCTCCAATCGAATAATCCGACGCACTTACTCCGTTTTTGGCATCATAACGATGATCATTATCAAATACACAAACGTTTGGTCCAAAATTACAATGGTCTCCAATACTAATTTTTGATTTAGCACTTATCATGCAATTTTGATTCATAAAAACCTTATTGCCAATAGTAATCGAGCCAGAGTTAGTTGCAATAAGACTAGAATTTCTAGAAATACAAATATTTTTACCTAATAATATACTTCCTCGATCCAATACTTTAATTTCTACAGAAGGACTTATCCTCTGAATTATTGACGCTTTAAAAGTGCTATACCGTATTTTTAAAAGAAAAATGCGAATAGCATTATAGAGAAATAAAAAATAAATCATTTATAATTTAAGTATTGAGGATATATATTTCGAAAACAAATTCTTGCCTTTTTAAAAAATATTGAACTCTTAGTATTATTTTTCAAAATCATATTTACATATTTACAATAACAACGATTACCATGTTAGTCTTTGATTAATTGTTTACAAAAATACGTAACAAAGTACTTTATAGTAAAGCCACAAGTTTTATTAGTACCAAAAGATTTTAATAAAGGAGCAATCGAGTTAGATTGATTGGCTTAGTTTAGTACCTGAATTATATTTGTGTTAATTGAGCAAATTGACAAAGTGACTCTTCTTTATCTGCATTTTGCTCTAATGCTAAATTAGAACTAATACGATCTCTAAAATCTACATCGTCTATATATTTCGCTATTGATTTTGCAATAGCTACTGCGTCCATTTCACAAATAAGTCCCGTTTCATTGTGCTTAATAATCCCGTAGGCACTTGGGAAATTGGTTGTCACTATAGGTTTTTGTAATAATCTAGCCTCTATTAAGGTAATGCATAACCCCTCGGAAATAGAAGACTGAACATAAATGTCAGCAATTTTTACATAAGGGTAAGGATTAGCTTTAAGTCCCAAAAGTATAAACTGCTCTTGCAAGCCATTTTGGGCAATTAATTCAGTAAGTGCTGCCCGCTCTTCTCCTTCACCCACTGCATACCACACTATTTTTTTTCCTGAATCGATCAATATTTTACAAGCAGCTATAGCCAAACTTAATCCTTTTTGATTTGTTAACCTACCTACTGTAACGACAGTAATGACCGATTCATCTTTAACCAATTCTATTTCTACTTGTGCCTTTTTACTAATTTCTATTTCATCAACAATATCTCTTATCACCACTGTAGGTAGCTCTTTGTTAACGCTTTTTAAGTATTGCTGAAAAACACGCTCATTTTCATCAGAAACTACAACTATTTTATGAAACTGATTATAAAAAGGTATATCAAACTGCAAGTTATATCCTGCTTTTATATAATCATTATTTAGCCAGGTATATTTTGTAGTAGCAATGACTTTATCCGCTACGAAATAGGTCGAAAACCCCTGTCCATATCCTATGGCTATATCGTACGATTTTTCAACAGCTAGATGACAATTTTTGAAAGACTGCCAGTACAATTGAGAATTGTGTTTCTGCTTGTTTTTATTGAGTACCCGTAAGAATAAAAAATGAGCACGAGCCAATGTATATTTAAGGTGGCCCACCCCTGAGCTAAGTTGGACTGCACGTACCGTTACTTCCGGAGGAACTAATTTTTCAAATAGTCCACCGCGACTGTGTAACTGCAAATCGATTTCAAAATTACTAAAATCAATAAATTTAAGCAGCGTAACTAAACTTTTCTCGGCTCCGCCACAATCTAAAGAATCAATAACAAAAAGAATTTTCTTTTTTTCCATAACTAATTAATCGCTCCTTGGTGTACTTTTTTAAACAGTTCCAACCATTGCTTTCCTATTTTGTCTTGCGAAAACCTTGAACTACTTTGAACAGCATTCCAAGCAATCGTTTGTCTTAATATTACATTATCGATCAAAGATTGAACTTGCTTGGCAAAAGCGTCTAAATTATTATTTTCTATGATAAAACCATTATTTGCATTGGTAATGATATCGTGTAGCGATCCAAAAGAATCCATAGCTATTGGCACACAGCCCATCTGCTGCGATTCTGTAAGTGTTAAACCCCAACCCTCATGACGCGAAGTCATCATAAAAATAGCTGCCTTTTTATAGAAAGATTGAGATGGCTGCTTTCCTTCAAAAAATACTTTTTTGAGCTCTAGTTTAGCCACTAGATTTTCATACAATAACCTATCCTTACCATCGCCCACTATTTGCAATTTCCAATCTGGATTTTTAGCTTCTAATAGCTTCCAAATCCGTAAAGCATAAGTCAATCGTTTCGAACTTTCGTCAAATCGAGCTACAATTAATATTGTTTTCTCCTTGTGTAAAATTTCTTCCTTAGTAATGGATTGATCAAAAGATAGTGAATTACTAATGGCTCTCATTTTGTCAACATTGGAAAACGAGTATAATTTTTTAAATTTATTGATGTAAGATGCTGATAAAACAACAAAACAGTCAGTAGCGCCATAAGCATCTCTAAACATTTTTTTATCTAAGTTAACTTGTCTAAGACTGTAGATTGGAAATACCATTAATTTGAACAAAGCTTTACATGTATCAAGCGAATTGTTTGAATGCTTAAAAGAATCCCTCAATTCTTGAAACGTATTGCCTACTGCTATTCCTGGACTAAAATGCCAAGCTGTGATTATTTTACAATTAGTGTTTACCACTGCCTCAGCTGCTAATAAAGAATACCAAGGTCCCCCTGGTAGCAAAATAATATCAATCTTATGTGTTGTAATTAATACTTTTAAATCAATGGCTGATTTGATAGTAGTTTCGACTTCGACAATAGTATCTATTTTATCGACAAATTTGTTAAAAGCACAAACGCATTGAATTGATGGTTCCTTGGATAAATACGTTATTAAATTAACAGAGGAACGTTCTAAACCGCCACTCTTTGAGTCAAAATCTACGTTTAATGCAACTAATATATTCATTTAAAACGGTAACAAAAGCACTAGTTAGTGCTATATAATTTATTCGAACTAGATCTTATTTTTTAAAGCAACAATCCAGCTCTTGATGCGATCTAGCTTGTATTTTTTGAAGTAATACTTCAGCATTTGATATTCGAGATAATCATCATAAAACAAGGGAAATTCTTGTTTAAGAATTTTTTCACGTTCATAATTATCTAAGCCTTTATTCGCAGAACTTATACCATCGAGGTAATAAATAGCAATCGTTTGATCGATATATTGAAACGAAAAATCTTTCTTGAAAATCCCTAAAACAAAGAATTTCCAATCGGAAACGATTTTTAGGTCTTCATCATACAGATTATCTTCTAAAAAACAGGTTCTTTTAATAAACGAGCATGGGTGTGGCAAAGAACCGTCAAAAAACGACTTAAAGGTTATTTTTTGATCGTATCGTACCAATTCATCCTGATGATCTCTATTAATAATGTTACCATAGTAAATATCTTTGACTCGACTTGACAAAAACGGTAAAACGCAATCTATTGTTTCGTTTGAGAATAAAAGGTCTCCACTATTCAAAAACAATAGGTATTCTCCCGTAGCGGCAAGAATACCTTTATTCATAGCATTATAAATTCCTTTATCAGGCTCCGAAATACAATAATCCAATTTGGATGCATTCGCATTTAAAAACTCCGTACTCCCATCACTACTTCCCCCATCAATCACAACGTATTCAAAATCTTGACAGGTTTGCGTAAATACACTTTCAACAGTACGCTTTAGACCATCGAGATTGTTATAATTAATTGTAATAATGGAAAGTAGGGGTTTCGAAATCATATTCTATTTACTGTAAGAGCGCTAAATCATTTGCAACCATCTCTTTTACTAATGCCGGTAAATCATATTTAGGAATCCATTTAAGCTGGGTATTGGATTTTGTTGGATTACCAATAAGCAGTTCTACTTCGGTAGGTCTATAATACTCAGGATCTACTTTTACAACCACTTTACCAATTTCAATTTGATATTTTTGATTGGTACAAGCTACAACTGTTCCCGTCTCTGCTTCGGCACTACCAGCAAATGCTAATTCAATACCACATTCAGCAAAAGCCATACGAACAAAATCACGAACGTAAGTAGTTTTACCTGTAGCAATTACAAAGTCTTCTGGTTTATCCTGCTGTAACATCAGCCACATTGCTTCGACATAATCTTTAGCGTGTCCCCAATCTCTTTGTGCATTCAAGTTTCCTAAATACAAACAATCTTGCTTAGCTGTAGCAATTCTGGCAACTGCCATGGTAATCTTACGTGTCACAAAAGTTTCTCCTCTACGTGGTGATTCATGATTAAATAAAATTCCATTACAAGCGTACATACCATAAGCTTCTCTATAATTTTTAGTAATCCAAAAACCATAAATTTTAGCGACTCCATAAGGCGAACGTGGATAAAAGGGCGTAGTCTCTGACTGCGGTACTTCCTGAACTAAGCCATACAACTCAGAGGTTGATGCTTGGTAGATTCTTGTTTTATCTTTTAAACCTAGGATACGTATCGCCTCAAGGATTCTCAAAGTTCCTATTCCGTCGACATTAGCCACATACTCTGGAGAATCAAAACTCACCTTTACATGAGACATAGCTCCTAAATTGTAAATCTCATCTGGTTGTACCTCTTGGATAATTCTAATAATGTTTGTCGAATCAGTTAAAT
>Ga0206125_10003459_pt1 | contig 15136 bp, 30 predicted proteins | sample Helgoland_Spring_4_FD_148598 | JGI IMG/M metagenome (GOLD analysis project Ga0206125, IMG submission 148598) | Pelagic subsurface seawater microbial communities from Kabeltonne, Helgoland, North Sea - Helgoland_Spring_Bloom_20160331_1 | ecosystem: Environmental > Aquatic > Marine > Epipelagic ... | reverse complement strand
AAGGGAAAGATACAATCGCACATGTTGATTGTAGAGAGTACATGTATGAATATATTTTTCAGTTAATTGAAGAGGGTAAACTCCCGCGTAAATTAAGTGCTATTAAATATTTATGTATGAATTATAGAAGATTCGTTTATACAAACTTATCAATGTTAAATTAAAATCAAATTTATGAATACGTTATTATTAATTATCTTAGTTGTAGCTGGTTTAGCAGGAATTGTTTGGGTATTAACCAAATATTTCAATTTATTTGCTGACAAAGACGAGGATGGAATTCCAGACGAAGTCGAAGAAAAAGTAGAAACAGCTAAAAAAGCAGTTAAAAGAACCACTAAAGAAGTCAAAAGAAGAGCTAACAGAGTAAAAGAAGAGCTTAATGACATCAAAGTTTCTGCTAAAGACCTTGCTAATCAAGTAGGGGATGTAGGTAAAGCTGTTAAAGGTAAACCAAGATCTGGTAGAAAGAAAAATACAAGAAAGTAACATGTATACTTATAAAGCAAAGGTTGTAAGGGTAGTTGATGGTGATACTATTGACGCTCTTATAGACCTTGGATTCGACATCCATAAGAAAATAAGAATTAGGATGGTAGGAATGAATGCTCCTGAATCCAGAACGAGAGATTTAGAGGAGAAAAAACGTGGTTTAGCTGCTAAAGCTAGATTAAAAGAAATACTTAAAGAAGGTAAAAATAAATTTATCTTAGAATCCCAAGGTGTGGGTAAGTATGGTAGATGTCTTGCTGTTATTAAAGTTGATGATGTAAATGTTAATCAACAATTAATAGAAGAAGGACACGCTACAGCATATTTTGGTGGTAAAAGGTAGGTTATTTATAAAAAGGTTATTATATTAAGGTTAATATGAGTTACTTAGAATACAGAAAAAAAGTATACGAAGATTTAATTAAAGAAATAGACAAAGGTACAGATATTAAATCACTTCGTAAAAATTTAGTTAAAGAAATTAACCATTTAAATTATTTAAAAAGTTATGAGTAGAAGCGCAAAAAGTAGATATACACAGTTAATGTCTTGGTTATCAGGGTATAAATCTTCACCAGTATCAAATTTTAGAAAACAACAAGAAAAAAAGAAAAGTAATTATAGAGGGAAAAGGTAACAATGGATAAAAATTTGATTCCAATTTTTCCAACTTTAATTTATTCAGAAATAATTCCAGAAGAATATATTCAATTAATTCCTGAATTAGAAAAACATTCAAATATAGAAAGGGAAGATAATCTTTTTGCAAAAGATTATGGAAGTGTTAGTGAAAATACCTACCTTCTTCATCTCCCTGAATTTAAGGAATTTAGATTATATATAGAGAAATTAATTAATAAATATGTTTGGGATGTTTTATGTTTTGATTATAAAGAAAATCAAATAACCCAATCATGGATTAGTATTAAACATCCTAATCAATCTCACGCATCTCATCACCATCCAAATAGTGTAGTATCGGGTATATTTTTTTGGGAAAAAATACACCCAAACCATCCAGATGTAACATTTTCAAAACAGGAATCATTTAATAATGTACATGTTTTATCTTTAATAAGAAGAAAAGATGTCCCTGACCCATTTAAAATCAACTACAATTTTCAACCAGGTTCTATTGTTTTATTTCCATCTTATTTATTCCATAGTGTAGATATAAATCATTCTCCAATACCTAGAAAAAGTTTAGCTTTTAATAGTGTTCCTAAAAATATTTTTGGAGAAAAAAGCGCATTAACAGAACTCAAAATATTTAATTATGGTTAAGCAACAAAAAAAATCATAAAGGAAGACTAGATAAAAACATCTTTTTTTATTATTTAATAATATTTATAATTGCAAAAATATTAAAAAAATACTATTATGGCTAATTTACAATCAACCAATGTCGTTGGAGCTTTATGTGTTAACGGTGTAGCAATAGGAGGAGGAAAAGACTTCAAATATTGCTGTTTTACAGGATCAACTACTTGGACACCCCCATCTTCCTTAGTTACTGGTGATGGTGTTGTCGATGCTCTCCTTGTTGGAGGTGGAGGTGGTGGAGGTGGAGTAAACAGAAGTTCAGCATGTCAATGTTGTTTCACCGCAGCTGGTGGAGGTGGTGGTGGAGGTATAATTTCATCTTTACTAATTATGACATCTTCTAATGATGCTTGTACTATAACAATTGGTGCTGGTGGTGATGGTGGTGTTGGTGATGGTGATATTCTTTCAACTGGGCAAGTTGGTGGTAGTACTATATTTGGAAACAGTGGTAGTGGTTCTGATTCTGCTATTGCTTATGGTGGTGGAGGTGGAGGTTGTTTAATTCCACAAGGGAATATATTTGGAAACGTCTGTACTGGATCTAGTATGCTAAGAGGTGGAGGAGGTGGTTGCTCCAAACAAGAGGCAAAATATGGTGGGAGACTAATTGCTGGATCTGGTGGTAGCTCACTTTCGGGAGTTACAGTATATACACAATGTTTAGCAGGAAAAGCAGGTAGTAGTATAAACCCAAACTCTACAAACTTTATCCAAGGTTTTAGAGGAGGTATGGAACACGCAAGCACTTTTGGTGATATTAGAAGTGGAGAATCATTAACAGGTTATGGCCAATCTTATTATGTAAATCCTACTGACCCAACTACTAGTGGTTCTGTTCCAGTAACAAGTGGATCTGTAGGATGGGGTGCTGGTGGAGCTGGAGGTGGATCAACAGCCGTAGGAATGGTAGCTTTAGGAGGTGGAACTGGAGGTTTTGGTTTTGCAGGAGGCCCTGGTACTGGATGTGGTGGAGGTGGAGGTGGAGCCGGAAGATCTCAGGGACCTGGTACTTACCAATTTGCTGGTGGTGATGGTGCCCCAGGAATTATGATAATTAAATGGCAACAATAATAATTTATTAATAATGAAAAAATTCGCAATAATTAATAACAATATAGTACAAAATACAGTAATTGCTGAGGCTGTTGAAGAAGTAAAGATTGGGCCTGATGATAGTATAATAGATATATCTACAATTCATGATATTTGTAGAGATGATTATTATTTAATAGAATCTAATACTCATGTTAAACATTCTATTTCACTTAATTATAAAGGTGAAACTACACTTAGAAACGGGACTGGATCTTATCATTATGATGTAGAATTTGATGGAGATTTATGGGATATTACTGAATGGCAGGGTACAGATCTTTCAACTCAGACTGAAGATTTATCTTCTAAAATTACAAATAAATTATTTAGTTCTAGTGGATCTAGTTTTGACTTAACGGTTGATGAAGAATTATTAGAAATAGGAGGTATAGAAATTTCACCTAATCCACCTCACGTAGTACACCCTACACATGGGGTTAGTGTTAGACTAGGTACTGCAAAGATCTTTTAAAATTCCAATAAAAAAATATTAAAAAAATTAGGCTTCGGGAAGAAGCCTTTTTATATTTATACATATATATTACAATTAAAGTTATCTAAATAAGTTTTTAATGAAAAATAGTTCTCAACAAAAATATTTTATTTGGTTTATAAATGGAGGTTTAGGTAAAAATGTTGCCGCTACAGCCTTAGTTAAATCCATTCAAAAAACACATCCTGATCGTAAATTAGTAATAGTTTGTTCTTGGCCACAAATTTTTTTAAATAACCCTAATGTAGATAGAGTTTATAATTTAAATAATATTCCCCATTTTTATGAAGACTATATTGAAGATAAAGATATAATTATTTGTAACCAAGAACCTTATAACCAAACAGGTCATGTAACAAAACAAAAACATTTATTAGAAAATTGGTGTGATTTACTAGGTATAGAATACCAAAATCAACAACCACAATTATTTTATAATTATGCTGAACTTAAGTCATATCAACCTATACAATCATCAAAACCTAGTTTAATATTACAAACAAGTGGAGGTCCTTTAAATGATAAAAAGGTTTATAACTGGACTAGAGATGTACCTATAGAATTTGCTGAATTAATTGTCCAAAAATATTCTACTGAATATGATATAATTCAAATTACTAGACCAAATGGATATAGGTTAGAACATCCTTCTGTTTCAATTATAAACCAAGAAATGTCAAATTTAAACTTATTTGCTTTATTACAAAATACTAATAAACGTATTTTAATTGATTCCTGTTTACAGCACGCAGCAGCAGCACTAAATTTACCTTCTACTGTATTATGGGTAGGCACCTCACCATCAGTGTTTGGTTATGATATTCATAAAAATATAGTAGCAGGACTAAGTAAAAAAGCAAATCAATTAATTGATTCTGCTTTATTTGATTACGAATTTGCTAATAATGAGTATCAATGTCCTTATATGAATGTAAATCAAATATTTTCCCAAGAAGCTTTAAATAATTTATAAATGGCTTATAATATATTAGGAATACACCCTGGACATAATTCTTCAGCTGCTTTAATTTCAGATGGGGAACTAGTTTATTATTTAGAAGAAGAACGATTATCTAGACTTAAAAGGGATGCTAATCCTTTTAGAGCTATGGTTGATATATGTTCTAAATATAAAATAGACGAATTAATAATTGGAGGAACTAATGATCCATTCGAACATAACCTAACTATATGGACAAATGAAAATTATTTTAGTAATTTAGTAAGAAAATATTCCCCTAAAGTTAAAACTTCTACTTTACACTTAGAACACCACTTAATTCACAGTTCATGTGCTTTTTTTAATTCAGGATTTGAAACATCAGCATTATTAATTATAGATGGTGCGGGGTCTCTTAGGGAATACAAAGATCATAATATTGAGAGTTATGAAATTGAATCAATTTATAATGCTAATTACGAAAAGGGGTTTAAATGTGTTTATAAAAATCATGGATCATTTAATAGATCAAGATTAAAATTATATGATGGTTCTCACCTTTTTGATGATACTGCGGGTATAACTAAAGCTTATGAAGCTGTAACTCAATATTTAGGGTGGCATCCTATAGAAGCGGGTAAAACTATGGGATTATCTCCTTATGGAAAAAATAATCCTAATATTCTACCTTTATTTAAAAATGGAAAAGGAAACAGAGATATTTTTATAACAGAGTATCCTAAAGGTGCCCATATTGATCAATTAAATCCTATATTTCAAAGAAATAGAGAACCTAATATTTTCCATAAAAACCCAAATGAATTATTAGAAATAGAAGCCGATTTAGCATGGCAAGTCCAAAACGATACACAAGAAGAAGTAGCTAAGTTAATAGAAAAAGCTATAGATTTAACAGGACAAAATAAAATTTGTATAGCAGGGGGATATGGTTTGAATTGTGTTACAAATTACTTTATTAAAAAGAAATTCCCAAATATAGAAATTTATCATGAACCCATATCACATGATGGAGGAACAGCAATAGGAGCAGCAAAATATGGTTGGTTTATTCATTCACTAGATACAACTATAAGGAAACAAACTTCGATTTATTTAGGTCCTAAATATCCTAAAAACCAATTATTAGAAACAATTAAAAGTTATAAAAATATGTTTAAACAACACAAAGTAGACTACTCTGATGTAGCAAAAATAATTTCAGAAAGAAATATAGTTACAATATTTCAAGGTAGATCTGAAGCAGGCCCTCGTGCTTTAGGTAATAGATCAATTTTATATGATCCAACAGATCCAAATGGTAAAGATTTTGTAAATAAAGTAAAAAACCGTGAATGGTTTAGACCATTTGCTGGTACTGTTTTATTAGAAAAGGCACATGAATATTTTGATATGGCTGGTTTAAAAGAATCACCATTTATGATGTATGCTATGGATGTTTGGCCTGATAAACAGGAAATAATTAAGGCTATTACACACGTAGATGGCACTTGTAGAATTCAAACATTAACAAAAAAACAAAACAAACATTATTATAAATTAATTCAAGAATTTGAAAAAATAACTGGGGTACCTATCTTATTTAATACTTCATTTAATTTAGCAGGTGATCCGCTTGTAGAAACAATTGAAGATGCTTTAGAAACCATGCTTAAAAGTGAAATGAAATACATGTATGTTCCTGAATTAGAAATGCTCTTAGAAAAAAAATAATGATTATATTAGGTTTAAACCCTAGCCATCATGGATCAGTTACTATATTAAAAAACGGTAGGATTAAATTATTTCTACAAGAAGAAAGACTTAGTAGATATAAATATGATACTATGCCTTTTTTAGGATTAAGAAATATTTTAAAAAAATATATAGTAGATCATATAACATGGGGTACTCCATCAATGTTTTACCCTGTAAATCAGAGGTATTGTAAATCAAAGTTTACTACTCCTTATTTTATGGGTTATATTGATAAATTTAGCAATTCTACCCATAATAATTTTATATACACCGATTTTTCTCCAGATAATCATCATTTATGTCATGCATCACATGCTTTTTACAATTCAGGGTTTGATAATGCTATAAGTATAGTAATAGATGGGATGGGATCTTTTGTAGACAAATATCAACAATTTCGAGAAGTAGAAAGTGTATATGTATTCTCTTATCCATTTAATGTTAGATTAATCCATAAAAATTCACTAAAACTGGATAAGGATGAACCTAAAAATTTTGGTATTAGTAGAGCTTATGAAATTATAAATATACATTTAGGTTTTGATAGAAATGAAGCAGGAAAAACTATGGGTTTGTCATCTTATGGAAAAGATAATCCAAATCTTCCTGAAATTTATAATAATATCAATTTATTTACTACACAAAATTTATCTAAAAGACAAATTAAGGCAATAAAAAATAACCAATTAGATTCAGATGACATGTATGTAGATGAAAAAATTAATCCAATATTAAAACCTCATACAAAACTAAATAAATGGCATCGTGATGAATCAAAAATAAGAAATATAGAAAAAGATTTAGCTTGGAAAATTCAGAAAGATAGTCAAGAAAAAGTAGCAGAATTAGTAAAAAAAGCTATTAATAAATCAGGTTTAAAAAAAATATGTTGTTCAGGTGGCTATTTTTTAAATTGTGTAACTAACTATTATTTACTAAAACAATTTCCAGATATTGAATTTTATTTTGAACCTATTGCTAATGATGCTGGAACTGCTATAGGTGCTGCTAAAATTACACATCACTCAATAACAAAAGATACTACAATACGTCCTCTTAAATCTTTATATTTAGGACCCAAATATTCCAAAAAACAATTATTAAAAAAAATCAAAAAATATGTGGATAAGTAATTTAATTTTATTATATTGTATCATATGGATCCAAAACTAATATTTTTAGGTTTTTTATACTTTACAATTGGGCAGATACTTATCTGGTTCCAGTCACATTTACAATTTTTTAATAACTGGTCTAAAGATAATCCTTTTATAATATCAATAGCAGGTATAGCAGTATCATATGTTTCAATTTTAGCCACAAAATATTTAGCAGAGGCGTATGATGGATTAGTTTGGCCCTCAAGACTTATTGGATTTGGAGTAGGTATAGTTATATTCTCAGGTTTAACTTGGTGGTTATTAGGCGAAAAATTAGAAATGAAATCAGTTATCTGTGTAGTATTAGCTTTATGTATATTATTAATACAATTATATTGGAAATAAAAAATGAAATATCAAGATATTTTTAAACATAAAAAACAATTTGTTCTTCATGATTCTACAGGAGTTATAAAATTTCAGTATCAGGAAAACGAAGATAAAGGAGAATTTATAGATCATGATGGAAATGTAGTGGCACAATTATATGAAAATGATAAAACTAAACCTTATTTTATAGTAGCTGCTATGTTTATGGGTGACATTAATTTTAAATGGATACCATATCACAGAACCTCTGATATTTCAGGGGCACATGCTATATATGAAAAGAAATTTATTGAAGAACCAAAAGATAAGTAAGTTATGCAACAAATTATAGAAATTAAAAAAAATAAATCAAACTATGTACAAATAGAACTTCGTGAATACGAAGGCCACAAATATGTAGATGTGAGAGAATTTTATGATGCTGAAGATGGAAAGCGTTTACCTACTAAAAAAGGTATAACATTTTCACCTAAAGTATTAGAAGAAGTTATAGATGGTTTAACTATGTTAAATAAACAAATTAATGGATGATAATAAAATGGGGTTCGTAGATTATCTATGGGCTGCTTTTATTTTTATATTAGCAATGGCTGCCGCGTCGTGTAATCCTATTATAGATGAAGATGTAACAATAGTATGTATTGAGATATACCAACCAGTATGTTATAAAGGTAAATTATATTCTAATTCATGTTATGCCGAAGCAGCAGGAGCAAATAATGATGAAATATCACCTGCTATGTGTATTGATTATGAACCAGGTTATACGGGTGTAATGGAACCTTGCCCTTTTTGTCCTACAGATGACTAAAATAATTAATCATACTAATTATGAAAATGGAATTATTCAAACATGGGATAATTTCCTTCTTCAAGATAATGCTCAATATGTTTCTAAAGAAGTTGAAAAACTTAAATATTCTTACGGAGAAGCAGATAATATTGATAGTCCACCTACAGGGTTAGTAGCTGAAATAAGTAATACTAGTTTACTATACACAACATTTTTTACCAAATTAAAAAATATACCTGAGTTAAATGTTTTAAAATGTACTCGTTCTTATGTTAATATTTTTTCACCTAATGAAAAAGCTTATTATCATGTAGATAATACTGAGTATACCGCATTATATTACCCTAATAGAGATTGGAATATAAATGATGAAGGTGAAACTAAATTTCTTTTTACAAATACTAATTTTAATAGTATAAATCAAGATACTATGGTAAAAAATTATCCTATTATTATTTCAATTGCCCCTATTCCTAATAGATTAGTTATATTTAAAGGAGATATTTACCATACAGCTATTAGTTTTAGAAATTCTCATAGATTTAGTTTAGCATTTAAATTCTATAAAAATAATGACTAAAATAATAAATTTATTTGGTGGTCCAGGTGTTGGTAAATCTAGTATTGCGGCTGGTTTAACTTATAAATTAAAGAAAAAACATATAAGTTGTAATAACCCATATGAATTCCCTAAAACAGTTGCTTGGGATAATAATATATCAGCAATTAAAGATCAATTGTTTATATTTGCTAACCAACATAGAGGAATAGCACAGGCATATGGAAAAGTAGATTATATTATAGTTGATTCACCTATATTATTCTCTATTATGTATAACACTTGGTACACAAAAGGATATCCAGCAGAACGATATAATGAATCATTTAATAATATGGTTGTAGATTTATTTAATAGCTATGATAACATAAACATACTATTAAAACGAAATAACAACTCACATAACAATGAGGAACGATTTCAAGATTTAGACGAATCAATGAAATTAGATAAACATATTAAAAACACATTAGATGAATACAATGTGGATTATAATACAATAAAGACAAATAAAAAAACGGTTAATAAAATTTTAGATATAATATGGGAGCAAAAATAAAACCATCAGTTAAAGAATATAAGAGAGATGCTAGAGGTAAAATGACTAAACAATGGACATGGAAACATTACAATGTAGAAAGTATCTCAACTAAGGAATTAAAAGAATTCTATACAAGCCCTAGTTACAGACGTAAAAAGGAAGCGATTAGATTAGAGTTAGTAAAACGAAACGCAGTTTAATTTAAATAAGTAAAAATGACATATTGGCAAGTAACAGTACAGTTCGAAACAGAAAACGATAGAGGTAGAATACAAAAAACAAGAGAGGTATACCTAGTGGATGCAATGTCAGGGACAGAAGCAGAAGCAAAAACATATAAGACATTAGAGGGAACAATGGATAATTTTAAAATCACATCATTAGTTGAATCTAAAATAATTAAGGTTATACAATAAACAAAATGATAATTAATAGACATCATGTAATATCATCTACAGAAATCTCAGAGATGAAACTTCAAATCCCTGATGAATTAAGACTTGAAGGTGTTAAAGAAGCTTATAGGGTGGGAGATACTCAAAATCAACAAACAAACGTAAAAGGGACTATGTCTAATTGGCAAGTGTTTAGGCAATCTACTATACTTGAAGAGATTTGCCATAAAATAAATGAAGCAATTTACGATTTAAATTATTTAAACTTTGGGCATAAAAATGAAATATGGGGTTTATGGATGGAAAGTGCTTGGACAACTATATATAAAAAAGATGATTATACAATAGCCCATGACCATAAACCTTATCATTTATCATTTGTTTATTATTTACAATCAAATGGATCTACTCCTATTTGTTTTAATGATAATAATTTTGAAATTCATCCTGTTAGCAATACATTAATAGTTTTTCCCGGCAATGTTAAACATTCGGTTCCTATTCATAATGATAATGAGGATAGAATATGTTTAGCAGGGAATATTATATTTACTTTAAAAACCACTTAAATGAAAAAAACAATAGGTTACATATTAGAATATACTTGGATGTTTGTATTATTAGGTTTTCTATGGCCTAAAGGTGATGTAAAAAATAGGGAAGAGGATCTAGCTAAATTATATAAAGCTAAAGACCAAATCGAAATAAACGAACAAAATAAAACAAAATATAATAATAATCCCAGCGACGAGCATTACGAATAAGACTCAGAAAAGTTTTTATATGAATGTGTCATTAACGCCTACATATATACATGAATAACAATTGGAACAACGATAAAGTGGAGTGGACATTACTCGTATTGGGTATAGTGTTGTTCGTGTTTGTAGCCGTTAATTACGCTTGGTTACTAATAAAAGTATACGCATGATAACAACAATACTTACCATATGGCTTAAAATAATTGGGATAATCATTGCGTGGGAAGTGTGGAAATACTTTGCGTGGGAATTCATTAATTGGTGGGTAGATAGGCAAGTAAATAGGGGTAAATAGCTGGGTATAATTATACACTATTGATGTGGAGGAGTAAACCACACACGCGAGTGCTTGCGATATAACGCACGGCCTCATCTCCAAGTTATACCTCCACCTTACCCTATCTATCGCATTGTTACAACGCGTAAACGCATTATATAAGCACATACATATATCAAATAAGGTGGACCTCCACATTATAAGTTAAATTTTCACATCGTTATATAACCAAGTATAGCCGTATTATATTAAGTGGGCAAGTCACGGTGTATACTTACATGCGTTGAGGCAACCAAATTTTATTACGAACAAAAAGTATATACGTTGTTCATAAAGCAACGCGTGTTTTATTTGGAGTAGCGAGGTAATGTTCGTATATTTACGGTGAAATTAAAAGTAAAGGTTATGATTAAATATTCAGAATTACAAGATTTATGTTTAAGCGATTTACAAAGATTGAAAGGTCAAGTAAATGCTTTAATTCAGGGCAAGCAAATTATCGCTTTAAATAAAATTAAAGTTGGTGATAAAGTAACTGTTAACCACAAGAAAGCGGGTGGTGAATATACAGTGGTAAAAATGAATAGAAAGACATATACGCTGGAGAATATGTTCGGTAGAGTAAAATGTTCAATCGGGTTAATCAGCCCTATAGCAGCGTAAATGAGTATATTAGATGACTTTAATATTGAGCCAGGCAAGCCGATGGGATTTAAGATAGAGATAATGCACCCCACGTTACAATGTTTAGTAGGTTTCCAATACTTTCCGGCGGACGGGGAGGCTCAATATGAGACATTTAAATTACATTTCCTATGGATCGTGTTAAGGTGGGATTGGGTATAGACATATTTTCCGCTTCACGTCAAAATTATACCCGCCACACATTCTCTTCCCGCCCTATCCTTGGGTGGGGGAGCGATCCTTTGTATATTTACGGGTAAACAAGCGATATGGCAACATTAAAAGAAATATATAACGAACTTGAAATGATAATGGAAGACGTTGAGGCATATGTAGAAGAAGCTGATAATGCTAATTTAGCCAGCGATGTGGCCGGAAGTGTTAAAAATCCAATGGAGAAAATATTAAGCGCGCTAGATGGCATAATGGACGACGAGAGCGCCGGAGTGTATGAAGATTATGGAGAGGACGAATTTTACGAGGAAGACGAAAGTTCGTGGTGATAGCGGGCCGATAGCGGCCCTATAGCGATCCGCTCCCACGCTAGCCGCGGTCCATCGACGGGGCGCGGTCACGTAAAAAAGTGTTGTGTGATTCATAGGGTTATAACGATCTTTACACATCGATGCGTATATACAAATATATAATATGATAAAAAAAGAATGGTTATGGATGGACAACGAGAAAAATATTCAATTCAATAATAATAAATCAAAAACAATGAGTAAACAAGAAATATTCAATCAGATAGTAGAACAATTCAATATCCTACAGGGTGAGAATAACGGTACCACTAAGGCATCTCAACAGAGAGCAAGAAAGGCGGCGGGTGTAATCAAGAAATTAATCACACCGTATAAGAAGGCTAATATGGCGGAAGCCGGGAAACCGAGATTATAATAAGATATGGAGCACCTGCGTGATTCGGGTTTATCGTACATTAGGCATTGGGCATTCGCTATGCGATTGTCCCTGGCTTTATTTATACATGCTTTTATTCCCAGCGTGCTTCAAACTTATGTTTCAGATAGAATCTGTAAAGACAAAAATAAAATTAAATTAGACGATATCAAGTCATCAGATTACTTCTAATATCGCACCTCAATCAGTTATGACAGAACAAACGTTATTTAACCAATATTTATCGGGGAACATTACACACGCTCAATATATTGGTAATTTAAAATTAATTAATGAAAAACATATTCAAAACAAAAGAAGCAAAACGCCGCTTAGCGGCCGAGCAAGTAAACAATCAACAACTCCCTCTTTGGAAGAGGATACTTGGTTTGTTTAAATTCGCAGTTACCGGTATTGGTAAGAAACAACCGGTAGAGAAAGATTGTAATTGCGAGGATTGTAATTGTGGATAGACACCTTCATCGAGTACTTTTTCTTACGAGTCCCTTTAAACGGGTTTTGAGTCAAGTTCGCGAGTCTTAAAAAAAAATTTTAAAAAAGATTTTCATATCGACAAGTACTTTAAAGTTAATGTACGGGAGGCTTGGCTGCCCGAGTGGCCTTTCGTATATTTACGGCATAAATAAATAAAAAAAAGGTTATGATAAATTTACAAAGTACAGAGTTTTTAAGTTTAGAGGAGATTAAAGAAATAGCTCCTTCCGTATTTACTACTAATGGTAGTAAAGATACTTCCGATAAGTATACACACATTCCAACAGATAGAGTAATTAGAGATTTAGAGGTATTAGGATGGAAAGTAGCAGATGTAAAAGAAGTTGCTGCTCGTAAAGATACAACTATTGGTTATCAAAAACACTTAGTAGTGTTTAGAAATGACGATGTAGTAATTACTGGTGAAGATGGAGATACAGTTTATCCACAGATTTTACTTACTAATTCACACGATGGTAAAAATGCATTTAAATTCCAAGCTGGTTTATTCAGAATGATATGTGAAAATGGTTTAGTTATTGCCGACGAGTCATTTGAAGATTATTCCATTAGACATATGGGTTATGATTTTGAAGCATTACAGTCATTAATTAAGGAAATGGTTGCTAATTTAGATGTTACTGTTGAGTCAATGAATAAAATGAAGCAAATTGAATTAGATGAAAATCAACAACTTGAATTAGCTAAAAAGTTACTTGATATTAGGTTAGAAGGTACAGGTAATGCTTATGATGATTATCAGCCAAAATCTATAAATTATTCTCAAAGAAAAGAAGATAATGGAGTTGATTTATGGAGTGTATTTAATAGACAACAAGAGAATATTATAGAAGGTAATTTTAGATATTTCAATGGAGAGAAATATGCTAAATACGAGAATGTTAATATGGAATATTTAGGTAGAAATGCTAGACCTATTAAGAATTTCAAGCAAGATATGGATGTTAATAAAAAAATGTTCGCTGCAGCATTAGAATTAGTGTAATGAAACAGTGGATTAAAAATACTTTAAAAGAGATGAGGGAGGATTTGCAAGAATTCCTCCCAAAGTCCCTATTAGATGTAGTTGAACCAACAGATTTGGTTAAAATGCATGAATATAAGTGCGGTAATAAGCTATTAAAGGAGCAGTACCGTATTAAAACCACCAATGAATATATCGATATGATGAATTGGTATGAGGCAAAATCAAAAATAAAAATGTTATGATTTTAATTTATATGCAATCTACTATTGATTACATGTATCAAAAAGATGAAAGGTTATTAGACACATTATTACAATTTGGTGAACCCGAAATTAAGGAGATTATAAAAGAAGATACTATTAAATATTATAAATTTAAGTTATGAATAAAGATAAGTTATATAGGTTATATATGGCTGTTGGTCAAATTCAAGAATTACTTGAGGATGGTTATATACATTCTGCTAAAGAAAAAGTAGAAGAATTAAGGATTAATTTACAAAACCAAGTATACTAATGAAAAAACATCCTTATTACGATAGAGAAAGTAAAGAAACATCATTTAAAATAGCAGTTTGGTCTGGTATTGGGATTATGATCATATTTCTATTTCTTTTATTTACCTCGTGTACAACTGAGGAAGAATTTGTATATTATGAAGAGTTAGAACCAAATTATAAGGCCTTCATGACTATTGATGGTACTCGTAATTATAATCAAACTATTTATTTAGATACAATTGAAGATTTTACCTACACAAAAGTATTTGCTGAATCCACAGATATGGAAGAGAATAAAAAATATAATGGTGAATCTAATATACGTGGTGTGTTCTCTACTTCTACACATTGGAATTATAGTAATGGTAATTTGGTTAATTATCCTGTTTACTATGTGTATCCTTTTAGTGTTAGGTTTGTACCGCCTGCAACTCGCTATGAATATCAGCCCTCCGAATTGGCTCTCTTTACTCAACAAATGGTTGGACCAGTTCCTAAATCAGCAATAATTAATAGACAAAAATTTAAAATATATATGGATGTATCATTTGACGGTGATTATCGTATTAAAGATTCGATTCTAGTTGAATTACAACCAAAATAATATATACAAATATATGGAAGATATACTTAAAAACACAATAAACGATTTA
>Ga0206125_10003452_pt1 | contig 15159 bp, 14 predicted proteins | sample Helgoland_Spring_4_FD_148598 | JGI IMG/M metagenome (GOLD analysis project Ga0206125, IMG submission 148598) | Pelagic subsurface seawater microbial communities from Kabeltonne, Helgoland, North Sea - Helgoland_Spring_Bloom_20160331_1 | ecosystem: Environmental > Aquatic > Marine > Epipelagic ... | reverse complement strand
CGAAAATGGCGCAACAGTGCAGACCTTCGTCAAAGTCTACAGCTACCGCAAGTCGCCGTTCCAGCGACTGTGGCGTAAGGGCACCGCCCGAACCGAAGCACGCAACCTACTCTTTTTCAAAAGCATCAGCATCCCCACACCGCGCGTCGTCGCCTGGGGACAGCGCAAAAACGCCATTGATAAAATCGTCGATGATTACATCATCACCGAAGCAATCCCAGACACACAGACGCTGAACGAATTCATGACCACTACGTGCCCAGACCGTAGCCAGCCGGCCTATTGCAGTCGGCGCGACAGCATCATCGACCAGCTCAGCCACTTCACTAGAGTGATGCATGCCCAGCACTTCTATCACCAGGACCTCAAGTGGCGCAACATACTCGCCCGCATCGATGGCGATCAAACTGAACTCTTCTGGATTGACTGCCCCAAAGGCGACTTCACGAGATCAGCAATTCACCAATCACGCCGCGCGCTGAAGGACTGCGCGACGCTCGATAAACTAGGCCGTCTACACTGTACCAAGGAAGAACGCCTGCGCTTCGTCGCAGGCTATCTGGATAAACCGATCGACTCGCCCGAAGTCGCGGCACAGGCCCAAGCGATCTCCCGCTACCGCCGCAAGCGCTTCGACGCCAAAGACGAGCACCAAGCACGCCAACGCCAAGCCAAAGAAAATGCTGCCAAAACTAAGTAATCGAGAATTTGAAGTACTCACCCAAGGCGCCCGCATCTTGGAAAAAGACGGCTTTGGGCTAAAAGTGCTGCGCCTGCCCGATGCCCGGATCCTGAAGATCTTTCGTCGCAGGCACTGGTTCTCTTCACAACTATGGGCACCGCACGCGCAACGCTTTGATCGCAACGCTAAGACCTTGCTCAAACGCGGCATCCCGACCATCTCAGTCGAACAAATTTTTGCACTCCCCGCAATGCAGCGCCAGGCGGTGCTCTACCACGAACTGCCCGGGATCACCCTACGTCAGTGGCTACGCAAGCACGAAAGCGACGAAGCTAAAGCATTGATCGAGCAATTCGGCCGCTTTGTAGCAAAACTTCATACCGAAGGCGTGCTGTTTCGCTCGCTGCATTTCGGCAACGTGTTGGTCACGCCGGAACACAATCTCGCCCTGATCGACATCGTCGATATGAGCTTCCGTCGCGGCGGCTGCCTCTCGACACGACAGAGAATCCGTAATTTCGCGCATATCGATCGCTACGTCGAAGATCGCAAACTCTTCACTCAAACTGGCGAGCAGACTTTTATTGAAGCTTATCTTGAAGCTGCACAGCTTAGCTCTGAGATACAGACCACGCTTCGCCAAGTCTTCCTCGACGGGCTCCACGTCTAACCCGCCCCTTTTTCCTATCATGTTTAAAATCAAACAACAATGGATTGCGCCAGAGTGGGAAGACGCCCTCAAACAAGCCGACTTACTCAACATTGAATCCGTCTCTAAGCGTGAATTCGACTGGTTTGAGGAGCCCAATCGCCGCCGCGGTGGTTGGAGTGGCGTCACCCGCCTCGTGCTCAATCCCGAAGCCGCCCCACAAGACCAGCAAGCCGTCTTTCTGAAAATTCAGCAGAACCACTTTTATCGGGCGCCCAACACCTTCTTCACCAAGCAACTCACCTTCGAGCGCGAGTTCGAAGTGCTCCGGCAGCTCGATATCGTCACTGACTCAATTCCCGAACTGGTGCTATTCGTAAAATGGCGCTCCGGCTCGGATGTCGGCGCGATCCTCGTCACCAAGGCACTCGACGGCTGGTATCCACTCCCCGACTGGATTCATGGCAAAAAAGGCCTCACTCCTCCGGATGAAGTCACTTTTCAAAGAGCACTCGAAGCCATCGCCAAAGGCGCCCGCGAGATCCATCAAGCCGGCTGGGTGCATCTGTGTTTCTCAGCCAAGCACCTATTCATCCGCCCCAAAGACGACGGCAGCTTCGAGTCCTGCGTCATCGACATGGAGAAATGCCGCAAGCACCTGAGCGCAGCACACCGCACGCGTAAAGACTGCGCCCACTTTATGCGCCACACGCCCGGACTCACCGAGGCGCACAAGCTTAACTTTACCAAAGCCTATTTCCAAACAGACACTTTCTCCGCGAACCAAAAACGTATTATTCATAAAATGCGTGGTGGTCCGAAAGTATAACCACACATATCTAGGAAAACAAGCATTGACAGCAATGCTAGCAACGCAAACAATTCGATAATGGCTACCCTCACAATACGCAATCTAGACGATGCCACTAAACGAAAGATTCGAATAGTCGCCGCGCAACACGGGCACTCGATGGAAGCCGAGGCCCGAAATATACTCACTCAAGCCGTCTCTCCGCATGCCCTAAACTCCAACGCAAGTGAATCCCTAAAGCAAATTACAGGCATCTGGAAAACACGCGGCACTACAGAACAGCTAATGCAAACCACCCGGGGCACACGCTAGCGGATGGCAGCACTCATCGACACGAACGTCATTTCAGACGTGCTATTCGAAGATCCGAACTGGTTGCAATGGTCAATCGACCGCCTGATGGAATATGAGGGACAATTACAAATCAACCCAGCCATCTACGCTGAACTCTGCTACCCCGCCGAATCCTCCGAAGAAATCGATATCATCCTAGGCAAATTATCATTAACCTACGTTGAGACTCCACGCCAAGGGCTCTATCTCGCCGCTCAAGCCTATAAAACCTACCGCTCCCGCGGCGGCACGAAATCCGCCCCCCTTCCGGATTTCTTTATAGGAGGACATGCAGCCGTATTAAAGGTGCCATTAATCACAAGAGATGTCTCACGCTACCAAACTTATTTCCCTCAGGTTAAATTGATCCATCCCTGATCACCACTTGATTCCTGGCACTTGCCCCTGCGGGGCTAGCTCGACAGACTCCACTAATTATCTCCACGCTTATCGCGCTCCTTCCCACCTTTCGACTTTAACACGTTTACACTCTTACACTTTTACACAACACCATGAATATTTTAGGACTCGGAGGTGCCGTAGGGCACGACCCCGCAACCGCACTCTTCATCGACGGCGAGCTAGTCGCTGCAGTCGAAGAAGAACGCCTCATCCGCGATAAGCACGCCAAAGGCAAGACCGGCATCGAAGCGACCAAGTATTGCCTCGAGCAAGCGGGCCTCAAGCCGACCGACATCGACGTCGTCGCTTATCCCTTTGCACCGATGCCCTTCTTCTACCCGGGCCGCTGGGAATATGCCAAACGCTATTGGTATGCGCCGGATCGCGCACTCACGGCTATTTTCAACGGCAACCGCCGCTTCAATCGCAATAAGAAGAACGCCCTCGCCATGCTTGAAGACCTCGGCTTCGACATGACCAAGACCAAATTCCAGCCAGTCGAGCACCACCTCGCCCACGCCAGTAGTGCCTATCACCTCAGCGGCTTCACCGAAAAGACCGCGATCCTCGGCATCGATGGTAAGGGTGAATACGCCACGACCTTCTTCGGTTATGCCGAAAACGGCAAAATCCACAAAATCAAAGAGTTCTACGACCCCGACTCACTCGGCGGCGTGTACGGCGCACTCACCGAATTCCTCGGCTTTGATATGCTCGACGGCGAGTTCAAAGTCATGGGCATGGCCCCTTATGGCGATCCGAAGAAATACGACTTCTCTCGCCTGATCGAATACGGCAACGGCGACTTCAAGGTCAACACGGACCTCGTCAACGTCATCGGCAACCGCCGCTACAAAGAAAACGGCAAAGGCTACTACTTCAGTCCAAAACTCATCGAGTGGCTCGGCCCCAAACGCCAGGGCGACGAAATCGACGATCCTTACATCGACTACGCCGCCTCGATTCAGCAGTTACTGGAAGACGTCGCCCTGCACCTGATCGATTTCTATCTCGGTGATATTCTCAAAGAGACCGGCAAACTGGCCTTCGCCGGTGGCGTCGCACTCAACGTCAAGCTCAACCAGCGCATCATGGCCCTGCCCTATGTGCAGGAGCTCTTCGTGCAGCCAGCCGCCAGCGATGCCGGCACCGCCATCGGCGCGGCCTCCTATGTCGCGCACGAGATGGGCGACACGATCCAACCACAAAAGCACGCCTACCTCGGACCGGCTTACACGACTGAAGAGTGTATCGAAGCCTGCAAACAACACCCCGCACAGCCGACTTGGGAAATCCTCGAAGATCCCTCCAAGACGGGCGCGCAAATCATGGCCGCCGGCAACCCGCTCTCATGGCTGCAAGGCCGGCTTGAGTTCGGGCCGCGCTCACTCGGCAACCGTAGTATTCTCGGCGACCCCAGCTACCCAGGCGTCGCCGACCGCATTAACGAGCAAATCAAATACCGCGAACGCTGGCGCCCCTTCTGCCCCAGCATGCTCGACACCATCGCGTCCGACCTGTTGCAGTCCGACCATCCGGCGCCGTATATGACCTTCACCTTCGACATGGCCGAGCACTGGAAGCCACGCGTGCCCGAAGTCGTCCACGAAGACGGCACCGCCCGCGCGCAGATCGTGACCGAAGACACCAACCCTCGCTACTACTCACTCCTCAAGGAGCTCGAAAGCCTGCGCGGCCACGGCGTCTGCCTTAACACATCGCTCAATCGCCGCGGCGAACCCATGGTTTGCTCGCCAACCGATGCATTGAACATGCTCTACGGCTCCGACCTGCAATTCCTCATCATGGAAAACGTATTGGTCAAAAAGCCCGATGCGCCGAAATATTAAACGATAATAATTTACTCACATGCCGAAGTGCTCGCTCATCATCACGCTCTACAATCAAGCCAAGCCGCTCGCGGTATTGCTTGATAGTGCATTGAAGCAAACGGAGCGTGATTTCGAGTTTGTATTTGGAGACGACGGATCGTCCGACGACACCCGTACGGTGATTGAACAATTCAAAAATGATCACCCGGAGTTCCCCGTCAAATACACCTTCCAAGAGGATCATGGTTTCCGAAAAACCATGATCCTCAATGCAGCGGTCAAGCTAGCCGAAAGCCCCTATCTAATTTTCGTCGATGGCGATATGATCCTCCACCATCGATTCGTCGAGATGCACCTCAAACACGCCCATCCTCTGCGCGTCATGTGCGGGTGGAGAGGCTGTAAGATCAAGGAACCCTTGGCAAAACGACTGATCAACAAGGAAGAGACCTTCTCCACCCGAACCAGTGCGGTTCTATGGCGAGCCCTGAAAGGACAAATGATCAGCCCGATGCGAACCACGATCATTGAGAACCGCTTCCTTCGCAGACTATTTTGCAAAGAGCGCCACCATGTAGGCGGTTGCAACTACGGGCTCCACAAAGAAAACTTCGAGCGCTGCAACGGCATGGACGAAAGCATTCTCCGCTATGGCTACGAAGACATCGACATCGGAAAACGCCTACAAAACAATGGCATTGAAGTGCTGGGCATACGTAACTGCGCAAACACCTATCATCTCGAACACGGGAAATCAGCGAACCCTGACATCAAGAGCGTGCTATTACGCATCGCCCAGAATAAAGAGAAGCAATGTAAATTCGGACTAAAGCAACTCGAGCACGGGAGCACCAACGATGACTTCTTTGAGTAAATTCAATCAGTGAAAAAAACACTCCTCAAACTGCTCCAGCCACTGCTCAGCAAGTGCGGCCTACAGCTACAACGCACCAGCGACTATGATCGGCAACATGAACGCGAGCAGCTACTAGAACAGGTCATCAATGTCCCTGTTCGCCACAGCGCACCGCTACAATTGCAGTTCATCGTATTCTCAAAAGACCGAGCACTACAACTGCATGGCTTACTAAGTAGCCTCCTCCAAAACGTTACTGGCAACTTCACACTGCACGTGCTCTATCATGCTTCCAGCGAAGAGCACCAAAAAGCCTATAATGAAGTGCGACATCTATTCTCTAAAAAAACAGACTGGCAATGGACTAAAGAGAATAATTTCAGAGCCAATTTAATTCAAATACTAGAAAATAGCCACAGCACTGAAATCTGCTTTCTAGTCGATGACATTGTCTTCATACGCCCGATCAACTTAGACACAATTGACTGGGACACGTATTCAAAAGGCATCCTCTCGCTACGCTTAGGAAAAGGCATCACCTTCTGCTACACTAAACAGAAGTCGATGGCAGTGCCCCCATTGAAAGTCGTCAATACGAACGACAAAATGCTCCAGTTCCAGTGGGGGGCCAGCGACTACGATTGGGCCTATCCCCTGTCCGTCGATGGGCATATTTTCCCGACTCACGAAATACAAGTCGCAGTCAAAGAGCTAAATTACAGCGCACCCAACAGCTTCGAGCGTGCCCTACAGCGGCTATCGCCACTCTACTCGAAACGCCCCGGCTATTGCTTCGCTTCCCCACGCCTGCTCAACATCCCACTCAACCGCGTGCAAGATGAAGTAGACAACTGCAGTGGCGACATCTGCCCTGAAAAATTACTAGCAAGATGGAACGAAGGTCTAACGCTACACTGGAGGGAGCTCTCCAACATTAAAACCGAGAGTGTGCACAAAGAGGTCCCAGTCAAATTCTCCCCACGACAGACCAGTCTTTAAATAAATCAGATAATTACACATAGACATGAAACTCAAGCACGTCGCGAAAGAATTCCTATCCCCACCAATCATTCAATTTGGTCCTCCCAGGACTGGAAGTACTTTACTGTGGAACGTCACACGAACGTTATATCCAGACGAGAAGGTGATCAAAAAACACAAACTCGACAAATTCCACAAATCAATCTTCTGCAGGTCGCATATTTTAGTAAGTATACGAAACCCACTCGATGCCATCTCATCCTCAATTGAAAGGTATGAACAAAAACCGACCCCTGAAGTAATTGAAAAGCATATTAAGGAGTATGAAAAAAATGGAATTTGGGATGTCCTTAAAATTTCCGATTTAAAAAGAGTCTGCATCCTAAAATATGAAGACTTCGCGTTCAACTGGGACTTCATGTTCTCCAACATTGAAAGCCTAGTTGGAAGGAAATTCCCCCAAGACAGAGTAATGCTTTGTAAGAAAAAATACTCCATTGAAGCAGTGATACAAAAAGCAGAATCACTTGGAAACTTTTCCAAGCATGACCCTACCGACCATATCCACGGGAAGCATATCTCCAAATCGAAAGGACGCCCCAATCACTATATCGACTTCCTCAGCCCCGACGCGGCTAACCGGGCCTACTCACATTTCGAGCCGTTTTTCAAAAAATTTGATTATAAAGTTGTTCTTAATACATAAGCCCCTGGAACATCAACCAGAGCATCGTAATCAACTCCCAAAGAGAACAACATTTTAAGTTTAAACGCTTGCACCTCACTTCACGAAAATCCCGAAAATTCAAATGACATCTATCGCATTCATCACCGCGCATCGACTCGGAGACGCCCTCTCGCACACCCCAACAATTAGATACCTGAAGCAAGCATTCCCAAACAGTGAGATCTCCATCATTACGACAAGCCCAGAGTCCACAACTGTCTTTGAAGGCAACCCCTACATCAGCCAGATTTACAACACCTCCAAAGGAATCCCCAAAGAGCTCTCCGGCCGGCGCTTCGACCTCTCGATTAGCTCCTGCAAGAAAAAAGATGCTATTTCAATTTTCCAATCAACTTGCGGCCCTCAATTGATTCTTTCTGGGATCACTCAAGACCACGTGGAAGAGCGAACCAAAGAGCTGCACCAGCCTATACACGTCGCAGCTAGGAGTGTAAAAAAACTACGTCAGCTATTTCCCAACACCCCGGAATTTAATGACTATCGCTACGAACTGCCGTTCACCGATAGAGATAAAAAAAACGTCGATGAAACACTCCAGAAATGGGACATCACAACGCAACCATTGATTAGCCTTCACCTAGGCTGTCGATCCATCCGTAAGCGCTTCGGTTTCGGAAAGAAAGAACTCTCGCACGAAAAAGCATGGAGACTCGGACACGCGACCCGCTTCTGCCAACTCTTAGCAGAACATCACCCTGAGGTCCGTTGCTTGGCGACAGGCACACAAGGCGAAGGCACCTACACTCGGCAACTCGCAAAGATCTGTCCAAACGTCATTGATGCAGTCGACATGTTTTCGATCAAAGAAGCCGCTGCTTTAATGCACCATCTCAAAGCCTGCATCGTTCCGGACACCGGGATGCTTCACATCGCATCAACGACACCTGTGCAGATCGTCGGGCTTTATGCCGTAACAGACCCAGCAATCACGGGTCCTTATCCGGAGAGAACAGCACACACGGCCATCCAAAGAGACTCGATGGATGCAATCACTGGAGACATGGTGTTCGATGCAGTCCATTCAGCACTCACAACTTCAAACGATTCCGCAACCCACTAACCATAGGCAACTTAGACTTCAATACCTTCGAGCTTCTAGCCGAAACGAGATCGTTCGAGCACGATAACACGAAAAAAACGCTTCAAATATTTATCACTATTGCTTCAGGTAGCCCTAGACAAGAAAAGAGGCACACTCTCACCAACAGGGCACGTCCCTCGACCACAAAGCATTGACCCAGCACCCGATTAATTGACATTATATTTTCGCATTCGGATCTAGAACCGCAAAGAAGATCGCTCAATTCAGAGAGAGAAAAACAACGCTCCACCCCCATCATGCCCTCCTTCCCATCAAACTCATTAATCATCAGCACTTACAACGCTCCCCTGCAGCTCGAACTCGTTCTCCGCAGCGCCTTGGCTCAAATAAAACTGCCAGATGAGATCCTAATAGCCGATGACGGATCTACCAATGAGACACAAATGGTGATTGAAACCATCAAGCGAGAATCGCCAATTCCCATCATCCATGTCTGGCATGAAGACAAAGGTTTTAGAAAATCCATCATTCTCAATAAAACCATTACAAAAGCCAAAGGGGATTATTTGATTCAAATCGATGGTGATTGCATTCTACATCCTGCCCTAGTCAAGGATCACCTACGATTCACCCGCGTCGGCTACTACCAATTCGGCAGCCGAATACGCATCCCCAAAGAAAAGGTCCCGCCCCTACTCGAAAAAAAATGTATACACTTTAACTGCCGTTCCCCATATCCCAAAAAGACAATTCGATTAATTAGGATTCCGTATGCCACCCTGCTACAAAAGCCGATCACATTCGGGGTGAAAAAATTTCGCGGGTGCAATGCATCTTTCTGGAAATCGGATATCCACGACATAAATGGCTACAACGAAGCAATGAAGGGATGGGGCAGTGAAGACTCGGAACTCATCATCCGCCTTCAAAACAAAGGCGTCCAGGGCAGGCGATTGCGATACTGCGGGCTAGTTTATCATATGGACCACCCGACCGCCTGCCAAAAAGGAACATCGGACAACCAGCTCATTGAGCAAGAAGCCATCGACCAGAAGCTAACGACCTGTACACTTGGCCTCAACCAACACCGATAGCATACCGTGCAGCATTTAAAACGTTCACCCAAAAACCGCAAGGATACCATTACAGGGGGCATCAATTAGGATCGAATCGCCTCACCTAAACGCGGGCTCCCAGCAACATCACTCCGCAACTGGTCGATAAACTGACTTACAAAGTAAAAGGGGTCATGTCGTTATGTTTATAATTAGCTGCTGATACGCTTGATTTTCACGACCGCCCGCAGCATGAAACTTCCCTACATTCTGGCTTACCGCCTGCGATATTCCCATGTTCAACTTCTCCGTGATCCACACATTCGTTGCGCTCGTATGGCCTTTAATCACTGCCGCCAGCATCACCTTCCATGCTGCCGACTTTAAATCCTCGCGAATATCCGCGGCATCCATCCCCAGCGCGGATAGCCCACGCTCCAGAAACAACTCCCACTTCAGCTCATTCGCCTCACGCAGCTCCTTACCGTCGTAACGCTCCTGCCGCGACTCGATCACCTTAGATCCTCCAGCTCCCGCCTTCGCCCGCTCGGCCTCTTCGCTCAATAAGCACTTCTTAAAATCCTTACTCCCAATCGCCCACCCTCGGCACATCCGATCAAACAGCAACTCCTTCTGCGCGCTCCCATCCGCAGACAACCACGCTAAATACTCACGATACTTTCGACGACCCGCCGACGTATCCGCCAATCCCCCCGCAGCCTCCAAACACCCGCTCACATCCATGAACGCCGGACGCTTTGCCGGATGCTGCAAATACCAATAGCTCGACCAACGATAGTCACGTAACCCCGCAATATCCACAATCCTCGCTCGCACAGGATTCAAATTCACATAGTGCAACAACGCCCCCTGATAACTCCCCTCCTCGATGATCAAACTCTTGTAGCGCCCCTGGAACAACTTCCCATGCACCTTCCGATAATGATGGTAGCGATTCGCAAACGTCGACTGCAACCACTTCATCCCATACACCAAATTCCCCTCAGGCGTGCGGATCACCAGATGGAAATGATTCGTCATCACACAATACCCCTCCAACACCCAACCACACATCTCACACGCCTCAAACAAACAGCGCTCAAACGCTAAGTGTGCACCCTCATTGATAAACAAATCCTGACGATAGTTCCCACGGTTGATCACGTGATACACTCCATCAGCCTTCTCTATGCGTAAACTTCGAGCCATCACGCAACATCAGCGGCAAACGGAAATAGAGTCAATTATAAACATAACGACATGACCCTTTTTAAAGCCTTTTTCGTATTGCCGCCAGCGGCTGCCGACGCTCTGATGCCCACGTGAAGATTGGTTTCGTGCTCTATGACTATTATTCCTTCGGTGGCCTGCAGGCGGACTGCCTCGCTACGGCTGTAGCTACCGCCGAACGTGGGCATGAAGTCTCTGTTTTCACCCGAACCTGGACGGGCGACTGCCCCGCAAATGTCAGCCAACAATTACTCGGTAAAGTCGGCTGGAGCAATATTTCGCGCAACGACCACTTTTTTCGCACACTCGAACAAGAACTCCCCCGGCACAACCTCGATGGCGTGGTTGCGTTTAGCCGCATCCCAAGCGCAGATGTCTATTTCGCCGCCGACCCCTGCTATCTAGAGCGCGTCAAAAACAACTCATTTCTATACAAACTCAAGCTGCGCCACCGCTATTATAAAGCGTTGGAAAAGACAGTATTCACGGCCCCCAACCCGCCTTACACCTTAGTATTGACCGACAAGGAGATCGCAGCCTTCCACAAGCACTATGGAATTGCTGAAAGCAAGTTTCACCTGCTTCCACCTGGCGTCGATCAGAATACGACCCTCGAGAGCGAAGCAGCAAATAACCGCCAAGAGTTACGTACCGAATTGGGCTGCCCAGCCAACGCCACCGTCGCACTGTTCGTCGGCTCTGGCTATCGCATCAAAGGACTCGACCGTGCACTTCGCGCCATCGCAGCCGATAAGACCGCCACCAAAGATTTGGAGTTCTGGATCGTCGGCAACGGCAAGCAGAACCGCTTCGCCTCACTCGCAAAGCAAGCTGGCGTGACTGTGCGCTTCCTTGGCGGCCGAGCTGATGTCGACCGTTTTTACGACGCCGCCGACTTCTTGCTCCATCCAGCTTACAGCGAATCGGCTGGTAAGGTACTGCTCGAAGCCCTGACACATGGATTGCCAGTGCTGACCACAGACACCTGTGGCTATGCGCCACATATTTTAAAAGCGAAGGCCGGAGCCGTCATCGAAAGTCCATTCTCACAAGAGACGCTGAACCAAACAGTGCAAACATTCATACAGGACAGCGATCAACGCCAACAGATGAGCAAAAATGCGCTGGCGTATGCCGCCTCGGAAGATTTATACACCTGCCATCAAGCCGCTGCCGAAATCATTGAGAGCATCCTGAGTAAAAAACTTAGCGACTCTTACTCTTACAAAATTGATTAGGATTATGACCCCTCAAGTCTCCCACCTCAGCATTTGTTCCTTCAGTTGCCCCACTGGGCACCCACTTTAGTCACCCCTACGGGGCAAATCGTCCCGATTCACCATCTCCGCGCTACTTGCGCTTCGTCAAGTCTCCCACCCTCCCATGCTCGAACTCTCAGACCAACTCCGCGACGCCTTGCCTGAAGGCGCGGATCCCTTTGAATGGTTCCTACAAGGGGACGGCGAAGTGCATCGGCATGTAAAAAATCGCCTCACCTACGAGGTGCATCTGGGCGAATTACATTTCTACGTCAAACGCCACCTCGGTTGTGGTTGGGGCGAAGTGCTCAAGGAATGGTACCGTTTGCGTAAGCCCGTGGTCAGCGCCCGCACTGAATGGGAAGGTGCAGCGACTCTCGCCGCAGCTGGCGTGCGTGTGCCCAAGGTACTCGGCAAAGGCGAACGTGGCCGCTATCCGCATGCAATCGAATCGTTCGTCGTGCTCGATGCATTGGAAGATTGCGAAACGCTCGAACATTTTAAACACGGCTGGCTCGGTTATTCCGGCCCGCGCTGGGTCACACTCAAACGCGCCCTCATCTCCGAAGTCGCGCAAATCGGGCACACCATGCATGGGCAAGGCATCAATCACCGCGACTTTTACATCAACCACTTCCTGATCAACCGCGATCTGATCCGCAATTGGCAACCCGGCCAAGCGATTCCGCTCAACCTGATCGACTTACACCGCGTGCAACACCGCCCGCATGTGCCGCAGCGCTGGCTAATTAAAGACCTCGCTTCCCTGCTCTTTTCAGCGCTCGACGTCGGCCTCACCTCAACCGACACCGCTCGCTACTTGCGCATTTACTTAGGCGCCGAATGGAAAACCGCGTTGCGTAAGGACCATAAACTCTGGCAAGCAATCATCCAACGCGCGATCAAGCTCTACCGAGGCTTCCACGGCAAAGCGCCCGAGCTCCCAAGATTACTCAAAACTCAGTAAGCACTTAAATGTGGAAGGGAGGCTCTCAGCCCTCAAGTTTGCTCCTCTTTCGCCCAAAGGGCACCCGCTCTCGTCACCCTTCGCTAGCTCAGGGCAAACCTTTAGTTTACCATCTACGCACTATCGTGCTTCGTCAGCTCTCAAGCCTCCCACCTCAGCTCTCTAATATGGATAACGCCTGACTCAACCCACGATTTTCTTACGCGCTTTTCGTTTGATCCGTTTCAATCGAGCTTTCAAAGCATACATCTTAAAAGTAAATCGCTGATAGGCTGTAAACTTAGCACCCTCTTTTCCGAGATACGCTTCCATCACATATTTTTGCCGCTCAGGATTAAGTTTATGTACTAATCTTTTCAAATCGGCGATGCGTTTGCTGCGGCTAAAACGCTGATTGGCAAAACGGGCTCTGGCCGTGTCGATCAGTGAGAACACCAAGCGTTTATCATCCCCGATACGCACCAGAACATTCCCTCCAGATAGATCACGAAAGTAGACCCCTTTCCAATGCACGGCACGGATGAACTCAACTAATTGCTCGGAGAAGGCTTCAAACGTGAAGCCCTCGACAGTCTCTTTACCTTTCGCAAATGGAATGAAAAAACTACGCACACTGAGCCGCGTATTGGCATGTTCACAGATGAACCAGTTATCCAACTGCTGAGTCGAATCCTGATGCTCAAAATACGCGACGACCTTGGGCGTTTCGATGCCGCGACGCATCAACTCGCTGGTGCCGTTCCAACTGCGCAGCGCTTTGGATGGTTTTCTACGGTCTAAAATGCGCTTGTGCCATGCAATGCGGGCAGGCTTTTTCACGACCAGTAAATCCCCCTCAGTGAGTGGGTCATCCACTGTCCATATCGCGTTGCGGGCGTTACGAAGAGACGTTTCCGATGAAACAGACGTGATCGCATCTGGCTTTAATTTTTCGATGAATCGATCCGCCTGCTCACGCGAACACGAACGGACGACGCCGCGCCAAACATCTGTATTATAATTAAAGTAGCGGTAGCCTGCGCCCGGACGGGCGGCGATAGCTTGTGGGACGGTTGCAGCGGCAGGCAAAATTTCGATCGAGGTTGATCGAGCCCATTCGAGATAAACCGGTGATTCTGAAAAATACTCTGGCGATTTGGGCAAGAGTTGTCCGTCGCGAGAGTACACTGATTCGACCGCATCGAGGTCAGCCTTTAAATAGATATCAGTCGATCGGGCGAGCGCCCCGTTCTTGGTCCAAACCACGTGGAAGCGCTTGTCGCCCTTTTCAAACGCATGCACTTCGAGTCCCTCCTGTCCGCACAGGCGTTGAATATAACGCGCGCCGGGAAGCATCGATTGAATCGTTTTGAATGCATCGAACGCGGCGCGACGACGCCATTGCGAGGACTCGCCTGGCAGTTCCCGGTAGTACGCGACCACATCACGAATCGTCCGATCTTCTGGCAGGCCAGTGCCATCATCAAGCAAGCCTTCACGCCCACTGACTAGCGGCCCCCAATAGAACCGCTCGAAAGAACCTGCCGATGCGCAAAGGATATAATAGCGTGTCAAATAGTCCGCCATCTGTTCTTCGGACGAAGCCAAGATTCGTTGAATCCGTGGCAGTGTCCAAAAGGCGCAGGTCGACCAGTTGCTTGTCACACCGTTGCGCCCGGCAATCGAAGCGACCAGACGCAGCTTTTTGATGAGATCATAGCCGTGCAGGTGCTTGAACGACTCCCCGAGGATTTTACGGTCCAATGCCTCAGGTTCGATTGCACGTTCGGCAAACATATTGTTGGAATGAATATCGGGCAGGCACTTCCGGCGCGTAAGCATGCCCAAGACGCCCGCATTATACTGCGGCTCAAAGTCGGTCACATTCGGACCGACCAGAGCAAAACCGCTTTGCTTGACCAAAGGATAAACCGCCTGCCAAGCCGCAATAAAACTAGGCAGACGATACCCTGCCCATTTTGCGCGGTTGATCGTGGTGCCGATCTCCACGGCTTCGATAAAGTCGGCAAAAGTGTTTAGGCTAGTTTTAACAAAGCCAGACCACGCGTCGACTGCGTCTGCGGCAGGCATTTGCTTGGCTTGCTGCAAGGGCTGCACCAAATGCAAGAGCACGCCGACCCCGGCCTCTTTTAAACCCTGCAATAAGGGCATTAACGCGTCAGTAGTATAGGATTCGGAAAAATCGACACGGACGGCTTTAATGCCAAGCTCTTCGACTAATTCGAGCGTCTGACGAGTGGCAGCCTCATCTCGAGGTACGGCCAGACAAACACCGACAAATGTATTAGGGATCTCTTGCTGGTTCGTGGTCG
>Ga0206125_10003451_pt1 | contig 15160 bp, 20 predicted proteins | sample Helgoland_Spring_4_FD_148598 | JGI IMG/M metagenome (GOLD analysis project Ga0206125, IMG submission 148598) | Pelagic subsurface seawater microbial communities from Kabeltonne, Helgoland, North Sea - Helgoland_Spring_Bloom_20160331_1 | ecosystem: Environmental > Aquatic > Marine > Epipelagic ... | reverse complement strand
TATATTGATATTGCTGAATTTTATATAGAATTAAATTCCGAATTATATGATATTAAAGTAAAAGATGATGAAATTATAGAATATCATGTTAATAAAAAAATAGAAATAAATGGGGAATTAAAAGTTAAAAATATAGATAAATGTCCAATTTGTTTAGATGAAAATTCAAAACTAATAACAGATTGTAATCATCAGTTTTGTGAAGAGTGTTTAAATAATTTAAATAATAAAAATATACATTTTAGATGTCCATTATGCAGAAAAGATATTATATCTATAAAAAATTTAAGATTATAAAATCTACAAAATAAAAAGTCTAAATATATAATATAATGACAGATAAATCAGAACAAGTTGATCCTAATATTGGTAAAGAAGATAAATCAGAACAATTTAATTCTGATAATGAATCTATATCATCTAAAGTACAAAAAAGAAACAGTATAAAGCATGATACTAATTTTAATGAATTTATCGATGTTATAAATCATGATTTAACAGAAATAGAAAATAATAATTCAAATATTAGTCTTGATAAATTTAGAAAATTCAATGAAGTACAAAGTAATGTAAAAGAAATGCTAAACGAAGATTTAGTTTTAAAAACTTCTACATCATTGGATATTGTAGCTAGTTATTTAAAATGTCAAAAAATTTTATATCTTGAATCTAGTTATTTTATTACTAAATGTTTAAATTTTTTAATTATTCCTACATTAATTATTACAGGTGGTTGTAGTGTATTAGCATCTTATGTTGATGAATTTGTATTTGGTAAATTATTAATGGCTAGTTTAAATGCATTTATTACTGTGATTTTATCTATTGTTAATTATTTAAAATTAGACGCACAAAGTGAAGCTCATAAAATATCATCACATCAATATGATAAAATACAATCAAAAATAGAATTTTTTTCAGGACAAACTTTACTTTTTAGTACTTTAAGTACTGCCGAATTTTTAGAATTACCCGATGAAGTAAAAAAAGAAAAAAATGAAATTGTTTATAATAAAGCAAATGAATATCAAAAATTAATGGAAGATGTTCGAGAAAATATTAATGACTTAGAAAAAAAGACAATGGAAATTAAAGAAACTAATCAATTTTCAGTGCCAAGGGTTATAAGGTACAGATATCCAATAATTTATAATACAAATATTTTTACCATTATTAAAAAAATAAATCAACATAAAATAAAATTATTAATTGATTTAAAAAATTCATATAATAATTTAGTAGAAGTAAAAAATGATTTAAATAAATATGAAAATGAATATAACATTTTATCCCAAAAGATTTTATACTTAAAAAAATTAGAAAGACAAAAAGACACTTTTCATGATAATAATATTAGTGTGAAAATTGAAACTGATTTAGATATTTTTCAATCTGAAGTTAAAAAATTAGATAAAATTATGAATCAGCTAAAAGAAGATAAAGAAAATTTACTTCATAAAAGGAAACACGTTGAATATAAAATTATTTCTTTATCTACTGTATTTACTAAAATTGATGATATGTTTCAACAAGAAATTACTAATGCCAATATAAAAAAAAGTAGTTGCTGTTTTTCTGACTTTATTGCTTGTTTTAATACTCAATATAAAAACCCAAAACATGTTGATAGAATGTTATGTGAAATATTAGGAAATGAAGATAATAATTTAATTTATAATGATAAAAATAATGAAAAAGTTTAATTTATAAAATACTTAATTTTTTTATATTATATTATATAATATAATGAATATATTATATGCTTCTCAACATGGGAACGCACAAGCAATTGCTGAAGAAATATTTGATAGAATTGATACCGAAAATAAAATAATTTTATCCTTAAATGAATCACTAAAATTATTTGAAAATATATCTAATTTAGAAAACAATACAATTATTATAATAACATCAACCACTGGAAATGGAGATATACCAATAAATGGTGAAAAATGGTGGAGATTTATTAAAAATAGAAAATTAGATAAAAATTTTTTAGAAAATATAAACTTTTATGTATTAGCTTTAGGTGATTCAAATTATGACCAATTTTGTGGTGCTGGAAAAAAAATATTTAAAAGAATGAAAGAATTACATGCTATACCTTTAAATGATTTAATTACAATTGATGATGTAGATGGCGACTATGAAGAAAAAATAGATATTTTTAGTAACTTAATTAATAATATTTAGTTTTTATCTTAAATTTATTTTAATTATATATATATATGATTAAAAATAGACAAAAAAATAATTATTTAAAAAATATACCTCCTCCTAATCAACATAAAAAACCAGGAATTTTATCAACATTAGGTGAAAATATGGTTTTAGGTGCTGGATTAGGAGTTGGTAGTGAAGTAGGTCATTCAATATTCAAAAAAGTATTTAGTGAAAATAAAGAACAAGTTTATTCTAATAAAAATGAAAATAATTGTATAGATATTCTTAAAATGTATGAGAATTGTTTAAAGACACAAAGTATGAATACTGATTTTTGTAAGAATGTGATAATACGATTTGAAAAATATTGTTAATTATTTTTTTAATTTAACAAAATTATTTTGTGTTATTTTTTTTACATTATATAATCCAAGATCCTCAACACCATTTTTTATTTTTTTAAAAAATCTTATTTTTTTTTTATTTGATATATTTAATTCAAATAAATTCTTTATTTTTTCATTTTTTATTTTATAATATATAATATTTGTATTTTTTAAGTAATAATCACAACCTCTACCATTACTATAACTTCTAATAACTCCTTTTTCATTTCCTATTGTACCAAAACGATGACTACTTGGATAATTATAATAATTATGTGCTTCTTTTAAATTTTTAAATATCATTATTTAATTTATTTAGATATTTTTTAATTTACTAATTAATATGGAAATACAAGAATGTAGAATCTGTTATCAATATTTAGATATTGAAGAAAATAATGAATTATTAAATCCATGTAATTGTAATTTACCAATACATAAAACATGTCTAATACAATGGATAAAGAGTCGTCCAAATAATCAAAATAAATTAAAGTGCGAAATATGTTCAAAAATATATAATATAACATTCAATGATGAATTAATTGAAATCAATAATAATTCAATAAATTCTTATGAATATAGACAAAATGTTTTATTTTATAATAGAATTTATTTGATTTGTGTTTTACACTGTTGTAATTTATGTTCAAAACTTTCTTTTTTTTTTATAATTAGTAGTTTAATTTACATCATTTTTCAATATTAATTTTTTTTCTTAATAAAATATATAATGAATCAACCTACAAAAAATGAAATTTTAAGTATTTTAAAAAAAAATAATGTAAAATGCAATTCAAGTTTAAAAAAAGATGAATTAATTAAATTAATGAAAAAACATAAAATTAATAATAAAAATCACAAAGAAGTTAAAAAAGGTTCTGGAATGTGGAATTCAATATCAAATGTTGCACGAAGAAAAAGTAGATACGCAGGAAGATTTAGAGATTTAGAAGCAATTGCTACATTTATACCAAATAGTCAGAGTGACACAGCTGGTGGAGATAATTTTAAATTTAGTAGAAATCTTTGGAGAAATTTAAAGAGAAATATTCTTATATTATCTTGTATTCCAACAGAAAAATTTGAAGAATTATTACAAAAAAATAATGCTTCAAGTGTAAATTCAAATGAGAAAGATGATTTTGAACAATTAGTAGATATGATAAAAAAATCTGGTGTTAGAAATAAAGAAGGAAGAGTAAAAATTGATATGAATAATAACCAAAAATTTGATGGTAAAATAAATATTATTGGACATGCAGGTGGAAAAAAAAATAAAAAAAAGAAAGAAAAAAAGTAATTTATTATATTTAAAATTAAAAATTTATTATAAAATATGTCAGACCGCGTAAAACAATTAGAAGAAATACATAAAAATGCTCTTGAATTATTTAAAAAGAAAAATACTGATTATGGTGATGCTTTTGCTAAATATGGTATTATTGGAATTTTAACTCGTATTGAAGATAAAATGAGTCGTTGTATTAATATATCTAAAAATAAAGTAGAATTAGTAGAAGATGAAAAATTAATTGATACATTACTTGATTTACATAATTATGCTGCTATGGGATTAATGTTATTACAAGATTAATATATATCACATACAAGTCTGCTACCTATATATTTTCCATATATTGGTCTTCCTGTTTTATAAAATATATTAATTTGTTTTTGTCTCCATATTTCTTGTAATTCCATCGTTGATAATATTTTCATTTCTTTTTCTTTATCTATAAGAATTTTTTTAGGTATTTTCTTTTTATATTTTTTATACAAATATGATAAATCAACATTATATTTATTATCTATGTCCATAATATTATTATATATTAAAAAATATTATTTTATTATAAACGTCAATAGTAATGTTTTAAATAATGCCATGTTGACAATCTAAAAAAATGTATCAATCATTAATAAAGGAATAATTTATAATAAATATTAGAGATGTGTCCTATTAAATAGATTTGATAAATACATTAAATATGGTATTATTTCATATAATTCAATTTCAGAATGCCAATGATCTAGTTTATTTTTAATATAATAAAGTATTTTTATATTTTTTGGATTTTTTTTATGAATAATATCAATTGTAACTTCATAATGTAAATTTATATCATCTTTTGTATTTCTAATGTAATAAGACGGTTTTTCAAATGGCCATTTTTCAGATAAAATAATTAAAAAATAATCAGTATCAAGTACATAATTATTATATTTCTTTGTAATTACTATACTATATTCTTGTAATTTACTTATTTCATATTCTATATATCTTTCTCTTAAAATATCTATGTTCTCTTTTAAAAAAATAATTTCACCTTTTAATATTTTTGGTATCTGTTCTTGATAATTCTCTTCAATAATCTTTTTTTCATTAAAATATTTTATCATTTTATCTCGTAAAGAAAATAAACAATGGTTATCATTAAATGAAAATATTGTCATAATTAATTTATTTTAGTATATGATTATTTTCAATTTTTTATTATAATACTATTATAAATGAGAGGTATGCTAACAAGAAAACAATTATGGAGAAGATGTCATATACATAATAGTCAAAACGAATTAAATATAGAAATATACCATAATTCCAATAAATGACTAATTTACATTATTTTTTATTTTTAATGATTAATTTCATAACATATATTTCAATATTTTCATTATTATTTTGTTGATATATTGTTGATATTATTTTAAAATTATTTTTTTTATATAAATTAATAGCACTAATATTATCTTTTCTTACTTTTAATTCATATACCTTAAAATAATTTTGTGTATTTTTCAATAAATAAAATAAACAAGCGTTTCCTATTCCTTTTTTCCGATAACTAAAAAATGTATGTATAAAATCTAGATACATTGATTTACTATTTTGTGCATAAACAAACCTTTCAATATGTACAATTGATTTATTTTTATAAAGTATAAACAGTTTTGTGTCTTTTTTTATTTTTTTACTATCTTCTATTAATTTTTGTATAGTATAATCATTTTTATGTTCTTTTATAATCAATTCAAAAGAATCTATTAATTTATTTATTAATAAAAAATTTGATAAATTTGTTATATTTACAATTTTATATTTATAATCTACGTTGTTTATTTCAATATTATTGATTATATCATTCATTAATATGTATTTAGATTTTAATCGATTGATATAAATTTAACAGAAACAATACCATTAATATTTTCATCGCCTATGCTAAAATATTTTCTATAAATATCTACTCCATCTTTTATATTTTCGACACCTGGTAAGCATTTTTTCATTGATTCACTTTCTAAAAATTTATGTATTTTTAAAAAATATTTTATATGAATAGCTTTAACTTTATGTTTTCTTTCAAACCCTAATTCATTATTAAAAAATAGTATTGTACATCCATTTTCAATTCTTTTCCATTCGTCTTTATGTAAAAACCCCTCACATGTTTTAATATTAAATTTAACAAGTGAAAACCAAGGTTCAAGTAATTCTTTTGTATAACTCATTTTTTTATAAGATGTAAAAAAATATCAATTTTTTATTCATAAATTTTAAAACATTCATTTTTAAACAAAAATGTAATATAAAAAAATATTCATTAAAATAATTATGAGTGGAGATTTATTAAATTTCATTAAATCTTCAAAGATACATAAAGAGGTAATGTCAGATTTAGTAGAAAATAATATTGTAAAACCTGGAAATTCAATAAATTATATTGTTGATTATATTGAATCTTCTGTAAAAAATAAAATTAATTATAATCAAGATAAACCATTATATGCTGGATGTGGGTTTCCCCCTAATATATCAGTAAATGAAGTTGTCGCACATTATACAGCTTCACCAAATAATAAAGATTATATTCTTCAAGAAAATGACATTGTTAAAGTAGATTTTGGGGTTCATAGTCATGGATATATTACTGATAGTGCTCAAACATTCCATTTTAATTCAAAATATGATGAATTTATTCAAGCATCTAAAGATGCAACTAATTATGCCATTGATTTATGTGGGGTAGATGTTAATTTAGGAGATTTAGGCAAAGATATTGAAGAATATGTAAAAAGTAAAGAAGTTACTATTGATAATAAACTTTATCCATTATATACGTTAAAAGATTTAACTGGACATAATATAGGACAGTATGTTATTCATAAATCAAAAGCATTACCAAATACAGCAATAAATTATCCATTGAGAATGGAAGAAGGTGAAGTATTTGCTGTTGAACCATTTGTATCAACATGTGCTGAATCTTATTATGATAGTCCAACTAATTTATTTATGATTAATAAAAATTATGTAGATTATGTGCCATTTTTAAGTGAAAAAGAATTAAAGTTATTCAATTTAATATTTGAAAAATATTTTATGTTATGTTTTTGTGACCGATGGTTAATAAATGAATTAAAAGATTTTAATTTTGAATTATTTAATAATATAATTCAAAAGAAATTAATTGAAGAATATAAAACAATTTATGTACCTAAAAATAATTATGTTAGTCAATTTGAGCATAATGTATATATTAGAAATAATGGAATTATAAAATTGACTGAAAATAAATATTATTAAAAAATTATAAAAAAAATATCCATAATTATTATATAATAATGCAGAGAATTCAAAGTTTCAAATTAGTATTTAAAAATAAAAATGGTTTATTTTCAAATATAGCAAAAAATATTTATAATTTAAATGGTCATATATTAAATTCAAAATATAACCAATTAGTTAATCATTCAGAATTTGATATGAATGTATCAATACCAAAAAAAAATGTAAATTTATTTAATAATTATTTATTAGATATGAATGTAAATACATTAAAAAATGTAAAAAATAATCTTTTTAAAATAAAAATATATTGTTCAGATAATTCGGGAATTATTCATTCAACTTGTGAAAAAATAGAAAATATAAATGGAAGAATTATTAAAATGGATTCAAATACAATAAAAGCACCAATATCAAGTACAGATTTATTTGAAATGGAAATAATATTTTCTCTTGATAATAGTGAAAAAACAGATATTGAATCATATTTAAATGAAATTAAAGAAACATATAATTGTGAATTAAATGTAAGTATATTATAAGTATGGATAATAGAAATTACAAATCTTTACATGCAAAAATTATTAACAAGAAAAAATATACACAATTTATAAATGAATCAAAATTAATTAAATGTCGTAAGTTATATTTAATAGAGAAATTGAATCAAAAATATTCATTTTTTCCAAAAAGTAATACATTATTTTCTTCATTTATAATCAATGCTAAGAAAGAAGATAATTTATTACAACTATTTAGACTTCAATTATTATTAAAACATTTTATTAGTAGTAGATTATTAGAATCATTAAATAAAACTTATTTGAATAATATAAATAAATTTAATGATAAAGATATATTTGATTTTTTATTAAATAAATTTAACAATAATAATAGAAATTATAAAAAACCAATTTGTCCTAAATGGGATTATATATTGGATAATATTATTTTACAATATAAACATTTAACAAAAAAATACAAAAATAATAAAGTAAAATACTTAGACATTGGATGCGGGGACTTAAAAAAAACATTAAAAATGAAAAAGTTTTTGAATTTATCCAAAGAAGACGTTTATGGTACTGATATTAAATCTTGGGGTCCATATAAAAATAATAAATATAATTTGGATATTCAATTTGAATATATATTAAATAATAAACTTCAATATGAAGATAATAGTTTTGATTTAATTACGTGTATCTATACACTACATCATATTGAAAAACTAGAGGATTTTTTAAAAGAAATAAATCGTGTGCTTAAAAAAAATGGATATCTTATTTTAATTGAACATGATATAAATAGTGATTATGATAGAATAGCTGTTACTATTGAACATATATTATATAGTTGTTTATATGAAAAAAGGAAAAATTATATACAAAAGCGTGATTACATGTTATTATTCAATCGTGATGAATGGAATTATTTATTAAATAAATATGGGTTTCAATTTAAGTATTATAGTACAGTAAATAGTGAAAGTGGATGGGGTGAATTAAATTATAATAATAGTTGTTTTATGATATATAAAAAATTATAAATTATTTTGTTTATTTAATCTTCAAAAAATTTAATTCTTGAAGATAAAAACTTTATTTTTCCTTGTTGCCATTCTCTTTGTTGTTCTGATTTTGGATACATATGATTCATATTACTATTAAATTTTTTTAAATTACCAGAAACATTATGTAATTCTATGTTTTCCAATTGTGTATTACTACATTCATAATTATGACAATTTGGAAATATAGTAAATAATTCATCCCAAGAATTCAATTCAATATACTTATGATAATATAATTTCAATATTTTTAAACTTAATGGCATATATAGACGTTTACTTTCTATACATGTATAATTATCAAGTAATAAAAATAAACCTTTATTATCATCATAATTATTTACTTCTAAAATTTCAAGATTAATTAAATATTTTATGTTTTGATTTAAATGTGGTAAATATCTAGCTTCTATACATATTTTATTAATATTCCTAAATTGAATAAGACTATAAGGAATAAATTCAATATGTTCTTGAATATAAATTTTTTCATCATTAATATATTGAGTTCTTAAATCTAAAAAAGTACATTTTACATTGAAATTCAATAAAATGGTATTTACTTCGCTTTTTATTACTTTTCCATTTTTTTCTCTATGTGTTAATTTTTGAGTTTTAATTCCAATACAAATATTTTCAAATGATTTAATTTCATTTTCTAAAATATTTATTTTATTTTGTAAGTTTTGAATTACTACATCTTTATTTTCATCTTTGTTTAAATTTTCACTAATTTCTTCATTTGAATTATTTAAAATACTCCAATTTTTAATTGTCTCTTTTAAAGAATCATTAGAAATAACATCTTTCATAATATCATCTATTTTCTCTTTTGTAAATGGGTCACATGGATATTCGCCTTTTTCTATACATAAACTAAAATATTTATATAATGCCTTTTTTTCATAAGTTTTCCCAGAAGGAATACATAATACAGGTTCAGACATAATATCTTTTGTAATTGGACAATAAAAAATATCTAATGCATGTGTTAATTTTGCTTCTTGATTTTGTATCATTTTTAGTAAATTCTCATCTTCTTCATCCAAAAAATGTAAATATTTTGATGACTTATTTGATTTATCAAATAGAATATTTAATTCATTTTTCAATAAATGTATTGTTTTTAATGGCATACTTTTTATATCATCTTTAATATTATCCATTTGATTGTCAATATTTTTCAATTCTTCTTGAATAATTGATGTATTAATTTGAATATTTTCTATTAATTGATTAATTAATAATAATGTCTTAGCATCCGCCATAGATTGTATTTTTATTAACCAAGAATTAATTTTTTCTAAAATATTATTAATTTTAGATTTATATTTTCCTGATAAAATACTTGTACTAAATGGATGTTCAATGATACAATCTACAATTGTTTCTGCTTCATTTAATACATTTTGAAAAGAATCAAATAATTCAATATGTTGTTTTTCAAATAATGAATCTTTTAATGAATTAATAATAGACTCAACTTTTTCTAATATATCACTCAAATTGTCACATTCTTTGGGTAAGTTTTTTATTTCTTTAATTTTTTTTCTTAATTTTTTAATACCTGTGTAAATAATTAGTAAATTGTCGGACATTTTCCTAAATATGAATTATAATTGGAAATGTTTCAATTTTTAAAAATTGATTATTTTTTTATATATTATATAATAATCAAACAATTAACAAAAATGTTACATATTTTTGCTCTATTTATTTTTCTATTATATTTTGATTTTAATGACAAAATTATATTAACAATTGCATTTTTTGTATCAATAAGTCTAATATTATACGGAGGTGTGCCATTTTGGGCACTCGGAATTTAATTATTACAAAAAAAATTTAAAATTTAAGTATTTTCTTTATAAGCTACATAAATATTTTCATCTTTCACTATTATTTTATTATTAATATTGTCTATTAAATTTTCTACATTTACATTTTTTTCAACTATATAAACATCTGCTACTGGACTTTGTACCTGAAAAACCCAAAATAATAATTGTTTTATGTACCAATTATTCACTATTATAATATTGAATTTCAAATAATCATATTTCAACTTTTTTATTTTTTTTATAAAAGAAGTCAAATAATAACCATATACTGGATTTACATAACCGACTGCTGTTGTGTCAAATACAAAATAAAAGTCTTTATATTCCATATAACATTGTAACCATTCATTTTCAAAATCTTTGTAATCATCAAATGAATAAATTTTTTTACTAAATTTTACAGTAATTTTTGGGAAAGAAGATTTATCAAATATAGCAAATTTTTCCATATATAGTAATCATGTATATTATTCTTTAAATCTAGTATATCATTTAAAAATTGAATATTTTCCAAATATTCTAAAAAATTAATGAATATGGACATATTAGAATTAAATAATATGACTATTGTTAAGTTAAAAGACTTTGCTAAAACAAATAATATACATAAAGGTATTTCTAAATATAAAAAAAAAGATGATTTAATAAATTATATATTTAAAGAAATAAATTTCAAAAAAGAAAGAGAGTCTGTAAATGAATATGTACCTGATGTTTTCGAAAAAATGAATTCTGAAAATATTGAAAAAGATGAAATTAATGGAATCGTAGATAATTTTGTAGATAAATTAACAGAAGATGTTAATAAAATTACATTAGATTCTAATCCACAATATTATTATCATAAATATGATTATTTAAATAATGATTTATCAATTAAATCTATTGAAATTCTTTTACAAAAAAGATTGAATTTTGGTGACATTATTCAATTTGATGATTATCGTGCAATTGGTTGTTTTATTGTTACACATGATAAATTACTTCAATGTAGTGGTTATGTATCAGATGATATTTATATTCCATTGGAAATAAGTGAAGAATTTGAAAATCCAATTGAATTATATAAAGATATTCATGTTGATTTTTATGGAATTGAATTATTAAAAACTAATGAATATATAACAAGTAAATTTGGTGATTTTGATGCTCCAAGAGATTGGAAGTATTATTATGTAAATCAAGAAATATTTGAAAATGAAATTCATATTGATATTGGTATGAATGAACCTATACAAATTAGTATTAATATTGAAGAACCAGTAAGTAAATATGTTTCATTTGTGAATTCTATAGATTATGTAAAAAAATTATATAAAATGCATAATTCTGATAATGAATCATATAGTCTTTATGTAACATTAAAAAATGACGACGATGAAAATTTAAGCACTGATGAAAATGATTATATATATAATATTGAAATACCAGAATATTGTATAATGAATATTGATTTTCAATGTGATTATTATGATATTAGATTCACATTTTTAAGAAAAGATAAAACAAATGCAATGAGCTTCATTAATGAATATTATTTTTCGAAAATACCCGAATTTGTAAAAGAAATCGAGCCTGTAATTGAAGAATAAACTAAATATTTTTTTATAAAACAAATACACCAGTATAATAAGCCCAGAAGAAAATACCAACAAAACATTTAGCAAATAAATCTAATACATTAAAACCTACATTTTTTGTTACTTCATCTTGGAAATATAATATACCATAACCAGACCATAATACTAAAAATGATAAAAATAATATCATATTATCAAAATTATAATTGTCTTGAATAAATACAGCATAAATATAATAATATAATGCAGTGAAAAATATAAAACCTATAATATTAGCTGGTGTTTTATCAATTACTCCTTGCTCTCCTAAATAACCTGATGCTAACATACCATAATTAAAAAATAAGATTAATAAAAATGTTGTAAATTTTAACTTTCCTCCTTTTGAGTTAAATAAAAATGCTAATACTAATACCAGTAACATAATTGGTGTTGTAATTGCCCAATCAGTATATCTGTTTTCATTAATTTTTTCATAATCAACTTTATCTTCTTTTAATTGCATAATAAATTTACCATAAAAGTAAGCAGCAACAATAGATATACATGTTTCTAAATTTAATATATTTCTAACTTCAGGTACTTTTGTTCGAATTGCTTCAATAAAAGTAATTGTACCAGTAGTTAATAAAAATACATATGTAACATAAAAGCTATTATAAATTAATTTATTTTCTAATTCTTTATCTTCATTTTCATCTTTATTTACTTTTTTCATTATATAATATAAATATAATTTTTTTTTAATAAATTGTTATTATATTTTCATTTCCCCATCCTAAATAAAAATTTGTAAATAAATGATTATTTTTTAAATTTTTATAATATATTTTTTTATTCTTTATAATTCTTTTAACATATATTTTTTCCTTTTTATTACATTTATTAAATTTCCATAATGTTTTTGGTTCTTCTGTTAATGTTAAATTATTATTTATACAAGTTAAATATAATTTACTTTTTAAAAATTGTAGATTATATGAATTATGTTTTGGTATAAGTTGTATTATATTTTCATTATCATTATATAATAACTTAATTAATAAATGACGATTTTTGAAATTGTCACTTATATTATATCGATTTAATTTATAAATACCTAATTTTATTATAATTTTATCTTTATCAATAAAGTCAATTGTAAAATAAGTTTTTTTTTTATTACTTAAAGTAATTTTATTACATTCATAATCAATATAAAAATATTTATTATCTGTTGATATTAAATATGAATTATATGAATTATTATTAAGGAAAAATTTATTTTTACTAATATTATTTATTTTAAATTTATTTAGACTGTTATTAGTATAATTAAATTTTAATTGTTTATAATTATTATTATAAATTTCAAAAAATTTATTATACATTAATTTTAATTCTTTTTTTTTTAATAATATTTTTTCTTGTAAGCTATATGAATAATGACATGTAATAAAATTTCCTATAATTTTATTTGGTCTTAATAATTTTTCTGGATAATAAGAGCTCACTTCATATTCATCATCTAATGAAGTATTTTTAAAATATTTACAATCTTCCCCATTTAATATTATAAAATTAATAGAAATTCTTGTATTAACATATATATCTTTTAAATAATAGTTTTGAATTTTATTTACATCATTTATGATATCATTTAAAAATTGTTGTTGCATGATGTATGCTAATATTGGATTCTCAAATATAGGTCCTAATATTCCACCAATAGGATAATTATTTAATTTTTCTTCTATAGTTGAAAACAAATGTTTTTGGTAATAAGAACATATATTATTATTTATACAATTAGAATGTAATAAAAATGATTTTTTATCTTTTTTTCTTTCAATAATTGCATTTTTTAATCCATGTGCATCAATAAATAATATGTCATCATCACATTTTATAATTATTGAATTTTTATAAAATTTTTCATTAGAAATTGTTTTATAAAATGGCGACCAATCATATTGATTATTTTGTAATATTGTTGTATTTTCATTATTGTGTATAAAAATCCTAGATAAATATTTTTGATTTAATTGTTCATATATATTGGTTAAATTTTTTGTATCATTTGGATTTCTGGTGAAATCAAATATGTGATATTCATCAATTATATTTTCATCTAATAATAATTTTACATATTTATTTAAAATTTCCATATTTTGTTTTCGTCCGGCAAAAACACAAAATTTTACAATAACATTTTGATTATTTTCATTTATTTTTTTTTTTATTTTATGTTTTATATGATAATTTTTCTTTCTTTTTTTATAAAATTTATTGAACATTAAATTTTATAAGATAAAATGAATAAATAATTAACTAATTATTATCAACAATTCTTAGGATAATATTTGGAAATATTCACTTAAATATTTGGAAATATTCACTTAAATATTTGGAAATATTCACTTAAATATTTGGAAATATTCACTTAAATATTTGGAAATATTCACTTAAATATTTGTATTAAACATTTCAGAATCAAGAGTATTTGTATGATAAAAGTAATCAAATGTATTCATATTTTCATTATATTGTTCTAAATCAATCTTAATTAATTCATCTCCTTGAACATCATAAGGCAAGAAATGGGATAATAAGTTATTTAAAAATAAACAAACACTATCATGAGTTGTTAAATTATAACTTTCATATTCTTTATCATTTAATAAATCTTGAATATAATTACTATCAATTAATATATTTAATATTTCTTCAATTGTTTTATAGTTATCACCTTTTGTAATAAAAGCATGTTTATTTCCATTTTCATTGGGATAAACAAAAATCTTATAAGCTTCAAATATCATAATTTCATTATTCGTTTTATGGTCTTTTAATATTAAATATAATGGATAACATTGGTCTTCTAAGTCTTCATTAGATAATGATGAATTATTCATCCATTGATGGATATCTCTGCATAAAATTAAACTATTTATTTTATTGTTATCAGCATTATGTAGATGAAAATTCCAATAAAAGTCTATATTATCACTAGACCTTAAATTAAATATGGGAGTATTTTTGTTATTATCATTTACTTTTAATTTAAA
>Ga0206125_10003449_pt1 | contig 15164 bp, 16 predicted proteins | sample Helgoland_Spring_4_FD_148598 | JGI IMG/M metagenome (GOLD analysis project Ga0206125, IMG submission 148598) | Pelagic subsurface seawater microbial communities from Kabeltonne, Helgoland, North Sea - Helgoland_Spring_Bloom_20160331_1 | ecosystem: Environmental > Aquatic > Marine > Epipelagic ... | reverse complement strand
ATTTGCGCAAAATGCGGAATTGGAGGTGGGCTATCATCTGGCTCAAGAGATGTTGCAGTGGGAAGAGTTGAATCCGACGCACAAAGCGGAATCGGACCAGTATTTGAAAAGTATGAATTATGCGTTTAGCTTTAATGGGCCGGATATAGAAGAGGTTTATCATTTGCTTTCGGATGTGGATGGGGCCATTCCTACAATGATTGAGGACAGTTATGATGGGCGCAGGAAAACGTGGCGGGCTGCGTCGGTTTTTGTGAGTTTAGCGTTGCATTCTGAAGGGGAGAAGCGGTTGTTTTACTTGGATTTGGCGAATCATATTTCCAAGGGATCGGACAGTGGTCAGACCTATGCCGCGGTGCTTTTGTTGGAATACGTTGAAAGTATTGGAAGCGGTGCTGTGGAAAAGCGGAGGAGCATGCTTTTGGCCTATGTTCAGGCGTATGAAGAAGAGATTGGGATTGAGTTTGCTGAGCGGATTTATGCGTTTTTAGGAGAAAAGTGAAGATGAAGAAATTAGTCGCGCTTGTTTTTGTTTTAATTACGTTGGTTGTGATGGTACTTTTTAGTCGAGCCCGGGATAAGGAGCAGCGATTGGTCAATGATCGGTACAAGGCGGCGTGTGATTTTTATTTTTCCGGGGTAGTAGTTGATGTGGCGAATGATTTTGATGTGCATAGGTGCATGTTGCGGTTGGAATTGGACACCTCTACTATTGCAAATTTTGATGTGCGCGATACTACGGCGTATTACCACGCTGTGATTGACGGGACTGATGCTGAGGTTATTGAATCCATCATTTATGACCATTCGGAGTTAGGTCAAGCCAATTTTATAAAGCCTGGAATGCGTTACACCTTTGATGGCCAAGTAGATTCTGCCTATTTGTACATTGAAGACATATTATTGGAGTCTTGGCCTTTTCAAATTTCAAGTTGATGGACGTTGCTCGGTTTCATCAAATACCCATGGCCGAAGGAAAAACCGCCGTTCAAAGAAAAAGAGGCTGGTGGCCTAGGGTGAGATGAGGAATGTCGGTACATCTTTGATTATTCTTGTTTCGTTCTTGCTGGGATCTTGTGTACGGGAACCTTTAATAGGTGAAGTCTTCGATATAGCTGAGTTACAATCTGAGTTCGAATGCGTAACATTGAAATCAGGCAAGGAGGAGGGCTTTCTAGAGCCATTGATGAAGTTTGAGGTATATCGAACTTCAGAGTATTCGTTCAATCAAATCCAAAATCATTTAAATGGGCACCTTGAACGGATTGAACCTGGATATTATCTCAATAACGAGTTTGATGATTTTTTGAGGGAAAACGGATTAAAAATTTTGAATGTCAATTCATCCATGATTACTTCAAACCCCTTTGATGATCATTACCGCGTCTATTTCTTGAGCGATTCTCAAACTATAGCGGTTCTATGGATTAATTCAAATTAGTCGTTCATCAATCTTGGCGAAATACAAGATGATAAAAACAATGAGGGCGCCTATGTCGTACGAGTCAAAAATCCACGGTAGGCGATGGCCTTAAGATCTCTCTTCTTTGAGTTTGATTGCCGTTAAAACTCCAAGGATGAATCCCATTAGCAACCCCCCAAAATGAGCGGCATTATCAATCCCATTAAATATCCCAAAGAGTAGGCTTATTCCGCCGTAGAAAATCAAGATGTTCCAAATGATGCCTTGTTGGTCTTTGGAAATAATCTTGAAAATATTGAAGGCCAGAAGCAGTCCAAAGTATCCAAAAATTGCCCCTGAGGCCCCAATACTTACAGTGTTATCATGCCATAACACACTGGTAATACTTCCTGCAACTCCAGTAATAAGGAAATAGAGTATCATATTCTTTCTACCCAATTTCTCCTCCAAAAACATCCCGGCTAGGAAAATTCCGACGAGGTTCATTACTAGGTGAATGATGCCTCCATGAATGAATACGGAAGTAAGCAATCTCCAATATTCGCCGTTGGCAACGTTGGCTCTCCGGTTGCCTCCTACTTCTAAAAGTTCCTGGGCAGTAGGTGAAATGGCATCTACCCCAAAGAGAAGGGTAATTATAAAGACGATGAGATTAAGTGCTATTAAAATTCCTATTGCTGGTGTAGGACCATTTGGATTGTAGAGCTCTTTGAAAAGGTCCAGCGTATCACTTTTTACTGGCTTTCCTTGGTTAAAGTTTCGTAATCCCCGTGAGTCTATTTTTGAAAAGAGTAGGAATAGTAAGATGATTAATACGCCCACTAAAAAGGTGCCGATCATCCAGGGGAGTTTGGTACCTAATCTATTTGAGAAAGGGGTATAAATGGGTTTTAAAACGATGGCCTGATCACCTATGGAATGGTTTGAGGAAACTTGGATGGCTTTCGTATAACCGTCGAGGTTGTCTGATTTCGAGAGTTTTTCGAAGTAGTGGGCGGAATAAAAATCGGACCCATCAAGAGCTAAAGCTGATGATTTAAGAAATGCTCGATAAGACTGTTTTTTCTCTTCATCACTTAGGTCATTCGATATTGATTCATGGTAGTGGAAGCCTATGTAGACTGCATCGGTGTTTCTGAATGGAATGGCGTGGTACTGATGGAAGTTAAGGTATTGGTTCCTTTTCCCTGTGGATTTGGAGAGGATATGAGTTACTATTTTGTCCCTGTTAAATAGAAACTGGTCAAGATGAAAGTATTTTTCGTTAGGGTTTTCGTGAATTTCTTGAATATCGTTTAATTCAATTTGATCGTAGGATGCGCGAATGAGGTACTCTTGGCTGATTATTGTTGGGATACCTATGGCTAGCGACATTAAAAATTGAATGGTCAGGTAGTTATCACTTCTGCTCCATTCAAGGTATTTTAGAATACGAATTCTAGGTCTGATCCAGATGAGAACGGGCGCCCAAGGAAGGATGAGTGGAATCCAATAGTTCAGGTATTTCTCATCCCAATTTAAAATACCTAATTGGACATCAAACACCCATCGTAATAAGCCATAGCCTGCGACGGTTCCAATTCCGACGAGCAGGAAAGGAAGGAAAATGACCTTGATTTTGGTTTGCAATGGCGTGTACTTAGGCATGCATTGAATTTAATCAATCCCTTGGGCTTTATTGTGGACGGCTTGGATTAATTGGACCCAAGAACTAGTCTAATATTCTAAAGCTTTCTAGTAATGGTTTCATTTCGCAAATCCTTGATTTATAGTCCTCGTCGTAATCTGTCGTGAGATTAAGTGTGTAATTGCTCTTTTTGAGGGTGTCTAGTACAGTTACGTAAAAGGAGATGGTCTGAGGTGAATCTACATGGAAATGAACAATGTTGTAAGGTCTTTCCTGTCCAAATAAGGAGATATTACCTGTTTCAATGACATTAAAGTCATTTTCAACATTTTTTTGCTCTACTTCCCAATTCCATTCACCAGTATAGAGAGAATGGCTTGTATTGAAGAAAAACCAATGGCCTTGTGAAGAGATATCCCCAATGGTGAGTCCAGTGGTATTTTCTCCGAGAGAACGTTGTGGTAACCAACTGCTATCGGGCATTTTATAACTAAAGTAACCTAAGGTTAAGGTGTCTGATAATAATATTCCTTCACTTAGGCTTAATGTCGACCCAGAACAATCATCATAAAACACCGCGGGAGTATTATCTCTCGTGCAGGAAATGAAAGTCGCGAGAAATATAAGGAAGAGTGTTAATCGCATTCTTCAATTTACAATAAAACCCACAATGCCGCTAAACTGTACACCACCAACACCGGCAATCCTAATTTCAAGAAATCTTGGTTCGAATAATTGCCAGGACCCATGACCATAAGGTGGGTTTGGTAACTGGATGGAGTGAGGAAACTAGCGCTGGCTCCAAAGGCGACGGGAAGGAAAACTTCGAGGTGACTAAGGTTGTAATATTGCATCATCGCCACAGCAATTGGGAACGCGATTGCGACGGCGGAGACATTGGTCATAAAATTGGTCAAAAGCACCGTAATTCCGAACAATAGGATAATTCCTGTTTTTGGGTTTTCAGGGAGCGTAAGTTGTTCGATAAAGAATTGGGCATGCCCCCCATCTACAATGGCGCTACCAAAAGCTACCGATAGGATTAGGAGGATATAAAGCTCGAGGTTGAATTCGCGCTTGAGTTTTTCAGCATGAGTGATTCCGCAACCAACACCGAGGAGCAGCATAAGTCCTACGATCAGCAGGAGTGACCAATTTAAGAGTATGGCGGCCACAATTGTTACTAAAAGTCCAGGGATAAAATATTTTTCACGGCCCTTTTGAAGGTTTGATGTGCGCTTATGCTGATTGATGGTAATGAGGGAAGTTTCACGCTCATTTCGGTGCGTGAAATTGGCACCTGCTGATAGTAGAAGTAGGTCACCCGCCTTCAAGGTGATTCTTCCAATTTTGCCTTTGAGGGGCTGTCCTTCTCGTTGCACTCCAACAATCACAGCGTCGTATCTAGCACGAAAGTTTGTTTGCTTTAAAGGACGGCCTATGAGATCGCTGTTGTTGGGCACGATGACCTCGAGAAGTTCGTGACGGGCGTCGACTTCGAACTTTTCTTCTACGGTTTTGAGTCCTTTTGGGAAAAGATCGAGGAGCTCGTTTACTTGGTCCAGGGCGCCGGTGAAAAAGAGGGTGTCGTTCGCTTGTAGGATCATCTTTGGGGTCACCGGGGAGATGAATTCGCCATTGCGATAGATTTCAGCGAGGAATAGGTCATTGAGGTTTCTGAGGCCGGCAGACCTAACGGTTTTTCCGTCCATGGTTCCACTTGGAATGACTTTAAGCTCTGTGGTGTATTGGCGGTTCGAAGGTTGGTTCGATGCGGTGTTTTCCTGTGGTCGTTTCAGGACTATTGGAGCTAGAATAATGGTCGTTAGGAGTACAACTCCGGTTACAGTGAGTCCTGGGAGTAAGAAGTCCCAGAACTTGAACCCTTCAATACCATTTTCGATCATGAGTCCATTGAGGACAAGATTCGTTGAAGTACCGATGAGGGTGATCGTTCCTCCAGCTACTGCGGCGAAAGAGAGGGGCATGAGAAATCTACCCACATTCCAGTTACGCTCTTGGGCTTTGGATTTTAACAAGGGGATGAGTAGAGCTACTACCGGAGTGTTGTTGATGAACCCACTGAGGGTGGCGGTGATGAGTGAGCTTTTGATCAGTACGCCCCGGGGGCTGTTGCCAAGGAGGTCGATGATTCGGTGGAATGGGAGTGTTTTTTTTAGGACGCCTGTCAGTGCGATTAGGGCCATCACTGTGAGGATGGACGGGTTCACCGCCGTGGCGTAGATGTGTTTGATGCCCATGAATCCGGAGAGGATGAGGAGCAGGACAGGTGCGGCGAAGACGTGCATCGCCTTGAATCGGCCCCAGAGGAGGCCGAAAACAATGCTTAAAAAAGCTAAAAAGTATGCGTGGCTTGGGAGCATTAAGTTGGTAACTTTGAATGCAAAGTAATCAAACTCGGTGGTTAAATCTATTCTACTTACTGGTCATACTGGATTTTTAGGCTCTGTGATTTATAAAGAGCTCAAGAAATCATTTCATGTATTAACGGCTGGTAGAGATGCTTCTTGTGATTATAACTTAGATTTTTCCACATGGGATGGAGCTCTTGAATTAAAGCATTCTATTGACACAATTGTACACGTTGCTGGTTTAGCTCATAATAAAGCAAAGAGCAATGAGGAGTTAATCGCTGTTAATGCCACCTCTGTTGAGCACTTGCTAACTCTTGCCGTCAAGAATAAAATTGAAACTTTTTCTTTTAATAGTTCAACTGCGGTATATGGTCAGACATATGATGTTAATATTCGAGAGAACAGTTCGCTTAGAGGTAAGAGCAATTTCGCTACGAGTAAAAGAGAAGCTGAAAAAGTGATTGAGTCTTTTAATCTTGGGAGCAAGTTAATCCTAAGATTGCCACTTGTACTAGGCCCAAATCCACCTGGAAATCTAGGTAGATTACTCAAGTCTATCTCTTCAGGGTCGCACATCTATCTACAAGGTAATCATGCTCAAAAGAGCGTAGTGTTTGCCTCAGATGTCGCCAACTTTATTTCCCATTGGCTATTGCAACCAACAAGAGATTCAGGGACAGTAAACCTTTGCAATCAAACCGCTCCTGCTTTTAATTGGATTGAGAACGCAATTGCTGAAACTGTAAGTCATAGTTTTCGGTTTCGTGTTCCAATAAAATTTCTTTGGGCGACTTTGAATTGGATAAAAGCAAAACTTAATATCTCATTTCCATTGGTTGGTAAACTTTTTTACCCGCTGACGTTTTCAGATCAATTGGCAAGAGAAAAGTACGGCTATACTTCAAAACCATTAAACCAAACCTCATTTACAAATGAACTTAATTCGAATAGTTGACTTTTTAGCTGCCTTTTTTGGCCTCATCCTGCTTTCACCCTTTATACTAATCATCTCAGCTATATTATTTGCTGAGCACCGAAAACCATTCTTCATTCAGAAACGTGTTGGCAAAGATCAGAAACTATTTACCTTAATCAAGTTTCGGTCAATGTCACCTAAGGCAGCAAACCTGCCTACTCATGAGATTTCGGTGGACTTAATAACCAAAACAGGAAAGTTCATTCGGGCGACTAAGCTGGATGAGTTGCCACAGCTATGGAATGTTCTAAAAGGGGAAATGAGTTTAGTTGGCCCTCGTCCTTGTTTACCGACTCAAGAAGAATTGATTTCTGAAAGAGCTTCGAGAGGGGTGTTTAGTTTGCGACCAGGAATTACGGGTCCTGCTCAAGTTCAGAACATAGACATGTCAACGCCAAAGAAATTGGCTATTGAAGACAGTAAAATGGTCGAGAATCTTAAGGTTACAGACTACTTTAAATATGTCTTAATGACAGTGACTGGAAGTGGTCAAGGAGATAAGGTTAGAAATTAGTCTAGAGCTTCAAACTCAGAGTTTTGGCTAATATATTCTGGTACAATGGCTTTTACCTTTCTAACCATGCCTACAACATCACCATCAATCATGATTTCTGTAAGGATGTCTAGGTGTTCCATGATAGCCTTGTTGCTGTAGGTATCTACCTTGGCGACCATGATTTTTGGATGGTGTGTTGGAAGGGTGTTCTCTGTGCTAGCGATTAGTTCTTCGTAAAGCTTTTCTCCTGGGCGTAGGCCAGTGATTTCGATCACAATGTCTTTATTGAGTTCAAGACCGCTGAGCTTGACCATTTTTTTTGCCATATCAAGAATCTTGACCGGTTCACCCATATCAAAGACAAATACTTCGCCTCCTTGGCCCATGGCTCCAGCTTCTAAAACTAGGTTGCACGCCTCAGGTATGGTCATGAAGTAGCGTGTGATTTCTTCGTGGGTTACGGTAATTGGCCCACCATTTTCAATTTGCTTACGGAAAAGGGGTACTACTGAACCATTCGAGCCAAGAACATTCCCAAATCTGGTAGCTATGAATTTGGTTTTACCCAGTTCATTTAAGCTTTGGGTATAGAGCTCAGCTACTCGCTTAGTGGCTCCCATGACGTTGGTAGGGTTGACGGCTTTGTCCGTACTCACCATGACGAATCGCTCTACGCCGTAACGTAATGCTGTATCAGCAACAATTCGAGTTCCGAAAACATTCACAAAGATTCCTTCATAAGGGCTTTTTTCAATAATTGGGACATGCTTGTAAGCAGCAGCATGGTAAACTATATCTGGTCGGTAGTTGTCGAAAATCGTATCCATGCGATAACGATCCTTGACATTAGCTACCTCGCAAATTGGATTAATGGTTTTCTTGGTTCGACAGCTTTCTTTTAGTTCTTGTTCAATGTCGTAAAGCGGACTCTCGGCATGGTCAATGAGTATGAGGTTTTTGAGGTTGTAATAACTCAATTGCCTTGCGATTTCACTTCCAATGGATCCAGCGGCACCAGTAACTAAAACCGTTTTCCCTTCAACGCTTCCAGAAATGTTTACGTTGTCTAATTCTATCTTATTGCGTTGTAGAAGGTCTTCAATCTTAATAGATTTGAGCTGTTTTGAAGTGAGGTTGCCATCAATCCAAGTGCGGTAAGAAGGAACAACCTTTACCTTCACCCCAGCCTTAAGTGCCCCCTCAGAAATTTCATTTCTTCTAGTGGGGTTTATGGTTTGAATAGCAATGACCACTAATTCAATCTTGTTTTCAGTCAGCCAAGATTCGCTAAGCGCTTTAAGCGGTGATAGAATAGGAATATTTTGAAGTTTTTTATCCCATCTATTGGCATTGTCATCTGCAAAAGCAACCACACGATATTTTCCTTTTTGCTCTTGTTGTAGGGCATTTTTGGTCATGATACCACTATCACCTGAGCCAAAAATTAGTACGTTTTGGAAGTTTGTTTTTTGATGGGTTCCAGCGATGTAGATACTTTTAGCAACGAGTCGTAGACCAATCAATCCAAGAGTAGTAAGTGCAAAATGAAAGGTTAGGATACTTACAGGAAATAATCGGCCCGCACCAGCAAATGAAAGACTAAGCGTAACGATTATCGCAAGACCAAATCCCCAACCAGTTGACTTGAGGACTTTCTTGACATCGTCAAGAGAGGTGTGACGCAAGATGCCTTTATGGCTGCCTATAGCGATATATCCAAAGGCGTATAAGCCAAGTACTCCGATGAAAGAGGGTAAGCTAAGTACCCGCTGTGCCTGATCAACTGAAAAATTGAATCGCAAAGCAATACTCGCTATCAGGGCTAATAGCGTTGCAACAATGTCAAATAGTAAGACGGTCCATCGTGAAAGGAACCTATCGCGGTAAAAGCGTAGCAGTAGGTTAATCATATTTGGTCTTGGTTGGTGCATCAAATATAGTCTTTATACTGCAGTTGTTGATTAATCAAAGATATTAACTCTGTGGTTGTCTCGAATGATACCACGGCCACAGTTACGGGATGACGGTAAAAGTTGATATATTCGCCTTAATTCTCTTCATCCAATGACCGAATTTGAAAAGGCTTCAATTAAACTAAAGAACCAAGGGTTCCGCATAGATTTTTACGATCTGAAGCGCCCTTGGGGCGGCTTTATTGTCATTGATGAAAACCAAGCCCAAAAATTTGCGGATATCTACTTTGAAGGACTAGATGTAGAGCCCTTGCGCATTGGCGGGAAGTTGAGCCCTAAGATTTTATTGGTAAAGCCTGAAGCTCGCTTGAGCTGGCAGTACCACCATCGTCGTGCAGAGACTTGGCGCGTATTGGAAGGACCAGTAGGTATTGTTCGCAGCGCCACAGATGAAGAACTCGAGCTGGTTTCGTATGAAGCCGGTGAGACCATTGTCTTGGAAAAAGGCGAACGCCACCGTTTGATCGGGTTAGAGAATTGGGGCGTGGTTGCAGAATTTTGGCAACACACAGATCCTGACCATCCATCAGATGAAGATGACATTGTTCGCGTGCAGGATGATTACGCTAGAAAATAATTGAGAGGCCGCCTAGAGCGGTCTTTTTTATAGGCGTTTATCGACGTTTTGACGCGGGAGGACACCTTTAAGGTCATAGACCACTCGGTCAGTTGACGTTAGGATATCGAGGCCTTTGTATGCATCGTGAGCGACGGCTAATAGGATGGCTTGGTAGTGGCTGAGGTCGAGCTCTTGAATGAGTTGTATTCCGTATACGCGTTCTGCCTGAGCGGGATTGGCCAATGGATCATGAACGTCTACAGTTAAGCCGAAACTCATTAATTCGTGGTAAACATCGATGACTTTAGAGTTTCGGACATCTCCTGTATTTTCTTTAAAGGCCAAACCCAAAATAAGTGCTTTACCACCTTTGACAGGAAGGTCCTTTTGATTTAGAAGTTTAACCACAGAGCTGGCAACATGGAGTCCCATGCTGTCATTGATTTTTCTTCCTGACAGAATAACCTCTGGATCGTGTCCAACCTGCTGGGCTTTGTGCGCGAGGTAGTATGGGTCAACACTGATGCAATGTCCTCCAACTAGTCCTGGCTTAAAGGGGAGGAAGTTCCATTTTGTACCTGCTGCTTCTAAAACATCTCCTGTATCGATGCCAAGTTTATCAAAGATCAGCGCTAGTTCGTTCATGAAACTAATGTTGACGTCACGTTGGGCGTTTTCGATAGCTTTCGCAGCTTCGGCTACTTTAATGCTTGGTGCGACATATGTGCCTGCTTCGATGATGGTATTATATAGTCCATCCACTCTTTGGGCAGCCTCTGATGTAGAACCGGAAGTTACCTTGAGGATGTTAGTGAGTTTGCGTTGTTTGTCACCTGGATTTATGCGCTCCGGGCTATAGCCTACGGTAAAATCTTGATTGAATGAAAGGCCGCTGACTTTTTCAAGAATCGGCACACAAACCTCTTCTGTACATCCTGGATAGGTAGTGCTTTCGTAGATCACCAGGTCATGGGGCTGGAGGTGTTCCCCGACCAACTCGCTCGCCTTAATGAGCGGCTCAAGGTTTGGGCTCTTATCAGGGTTGATGTCCGTTGGAACGGTAATGATGTAAATGTTGGCATTGGCCAACGAAGAGGGTTCGTGCGTAATGGATAATTTATCCTGCAACGCATTTGATAAAGCCCCTTCCTCAAGTTCATTGGTTGGATCAACACCATTACTCATGAAAAATACCTTTTCGGCATTGATGTCAAAGCCAATGGTTTCGAACTTTTTGGAAAAAGCGACAGCCAAGGGTAGGCCGACATAGCCGAGCCCAAGTACTGCAATTCTTGTATGTTTTGGATCAAGTTCCATTCAGGATCAAATGTACGATAACCATAGTTCAACCCGTTTATGGATGGAATGATTATCTTGACATCTCCAATCGAACTGCCCCAAACACATGCTTGACATTATCCTTGCTGCAATAGTTGTCGCTTTGGTCAAATTAACCTTTGTTTATATCGGCGGCTTTATTCGTTGGGTTGTTTTTCGAAAGAAATCATTGAAGGAATATGTTAAAGATGATTGGGAGGGAAACCTTGCAGCCTTTCTATTGACAGTTGCTTTGGTGGCTGTTGTCGTGATACTCTTTACTGTTTAAGCTTGAAGGAACAATGATTCAAAAACTCCGAATTCTGACCCTAGCATTGGTCGCCCTGTTTCTACTCTTTGCTTCAGGTGTATTGGTCGAATGGCGCCTTCCCGGCAATAATGATTGGACGGATCAAGATATGGTCATCGCTTATGGATTCGGACTTTTCAGCGCCGTGTTGTGGCTGGGCTTTGTGGTAAATAATGTATTCTTTCTGTTTCGAGGGCATTGGCCTAAGTTCAGGAGATGGGCCTTGATTGCTGCCGTTGTATTGCCGTTGGGAAGCTATGTCATTAGACCCATTGTGGTCCAATTATCTTATGGCACCAAAGTCGCCGAATACATCGAACTCCAAGATTCTTTTCCACACCTTAATCTCACCCTATATTCCAGCGGTAAGTTCATTTCGTCGACCTATGACGCAGCCTATCACGTTGAAAACATTGGTTACGCCGAATGGGATGGTGATGTTCTGAGATTGGAATTTGTTGATGAGCCCAGCCGTTACTTGGACTACAAGTATGAATTGGTCGATAGGGTTTTGCTTCCCCATGGTCAGAGTTTGCCTGCGTTGAGGAGTTTGCCTGCAGAATAACTACCTTCATTGTAATTAACCAATTCACCCATTCACCCATTGACCATCAAGCCTATTAGAATCTTGTTTTTCCTTGCCAGCTTGTTGCTGGTACTATTGGGTATTTCAAAACTTGGTTTGCCGCAAAGAGATTTGGGAGCGGTGGTGATAGCAGAATTGGACACCATACCGCCACCTCCACCGCCGGTAGATTTAATTCTGGACAAGCCTACGATCATAGGATTTCTTCGAGATAGCCTGTATTTAGATTCTTTAAAAGAGCATTTAGGGGAGGAGGATTTTTATGTCTCCATGGATGACTACATGTGGTATACCTATACGTTGTTAGAAACCTTTACGGCTGCGGGTATTGAATTGGTTTGGGAGTATGGGTCGGACCTCACGTTTTTCGTTCCAGGTCATGCGGATGTTTTGTCGTTGAAGAGAGATCCCTCGGTACTGTATCAGTATTTCTATTTTGATGGCGATTCTTTGTTTGAAACCAATGTATTCCTTGAAGGCACTCCGTTGGAAAACTACGAAGTGGAATCGGATTCAATTGAAATAGATCCAACCGTGTATATGGAAATCCCGGGTGCTAGTGATGAAGATAATCGGCAACAATGGTGGGTTGACGATTGTGCTGAATGCCTCAAGCTCAGCGATACCCTCGAACTAGATATGAACGGCAATGGAACTTCGGAATTCATATTCTGGGACTTGGGCTATTGCACTTCATTAGTGATCCGAGAAGCGGGTGCCGATGATATCCGAATAGGTTGCCATATCCAAGGGCGGAATAATCTTCCTGAAACGGTGGATTGGGTCAATATATGGTACCGAGTAACGGAGCAAGAAGTCTTTGAAACTACGTTCGACGACAACGAGGTGTTGGGTGAACGCAAGGTCAAGCTAGATAACTATGGTTTCTACATAGGTAAGGCAGAAGCTGGTGGAGGAGTTATTGGTTATGTGGATGGGCAGTTGCTGTACTTGCATCAGGGGTGTTAGGATTTAATTGGGTTTGAAATGGAAGAGTATTGACTTAAATTAGAAAGGATATCAAATTCATGAAATGAAAAGGATTACAATTACACTCATACTTGGTTTGGCATTGGCGGCAAAGGTCAAAGCACAGAATTACACATTCATTGGGGAGAATAGCTACCCGAGTACAGAACGGTTTGAATTAGTCTCAAATTCAGATAAAGAAGATATTGGGAATCTAAACCTAGTATTCGCAAAAGACGGCATATCGCCTATGATTATTGTAAGTTCAAAGCTTACGGATGTTGTCAAAATTGCTAATAAACTGATTATCTATCTTGACGATGGTACAGTGATCTCTTGCACGGATCGTGGAATAAATGATAATGTAGACGATGTTGCTACTTCGGCCTATCGTTTTACCTCCTCCGAGATTAGTAAGATGAAGGGGAGCAACATTAATACGGTACGCTATGAGATTGTCTGTCCAGTATGTGGGGTGTTCAATTCATGGGAAGGGGTCTATTCAGCATCGAACAAAGGCAGTTCAAAAACAGACTTCACAAAAGTGGTGCAGCGCTTCTTTGAGTAGTAAATTCGAAGAAGATTAAACCAATACCAATGAAGAAAAAAGCAGTAATCGTTTCAGGGTACTTCAATCCTATTCACAAAGGGCACCTTGAGTATTTCAATAATGCCAAAGCCATAGCAGATGAGCTTTTTGTGATCGTTAATAACGACCACCAGCGCGCGCTCAAGGGAAGTAAAGAATTTCAAGGAGAGGAAGAGCGTGTCATAATAGTGAGCAATATCAAAGCTGTAGATAAAGCCGTTCTATCCATAGATGAGGATCGCACGGTCTGTGCAACCATCAAACAAATAGCGATAGACTATGGGGAGGAATATGAATTGGCCTTTGCGAACGGTGGAGATCAAAACAATAACACCATTCCTGAGCGACCTGTTTGTGAAGAAATGGGGATTGCGCTTATTGACGGTCTGGGGGACAAGATTCAATCCAGTAGTTGGTTGTTGAAGAAGCTCTAAATTCCAATGGAGCGCAGTATGATCAAATAGAAAGCTTGACTAGGTCAGGTCTCTAGGTCGAAGAAAGTGGATGGTATACCAGTATTGAAGTCATGGCATAAAATCGATTGATGAGAAGGAACGACTCATCCGTCAAAATCCACACAGGATGAAATAAAATTAATTGATTATCAGTGAAATGAGGTCAAAATGAAACACGTGTGTTCAGTTTTTTAGCTAACTTTTAGCAGAATAAAACCTATACTTTATGAAAAAGCACATGATTAGTGCAGCAATTGGCCTTTTGGCAATCGCATGTACGCAAGCTCCTGAGCCTTGCCCTCCACAACAAGAATCCCCAGCTGTGGGTTTCAATAATCTGGTTGAGGATTTTCCTGGAGCTGAGATGGGAAGCCAATCGGATGTCGATATATGGCTGAAATATTTGGAATACTTGAATGCAAAAGATCTAGAAGGTCTAGCGACGTTGCAAGCTGATAGTATAGAAGTGCATACCGCTAATGGTAGATATATTAAGGGTGCTGAAGCTCATAGAGCTGCACTGAGCGAATGGATCTATGATACAGATGCAACATGGAAACCTGTATGGGGTACTGCAATACGTCAAGCTGGTGGAGATACTACTGGGTCCTTTGTAATGGCGGTTTCAGATATGACCGTAAGAGACGGAGAGGAAACCCGCCGTGTGAACAACATGTTTACGGTTTGGATTAAGGATAGTAAAGTCCAAGCCTTTTGGTTTTACAAGCGTGATTTCACCCAGAAAGAGTTAGATATGATCGAAGCCGCTGAGGCGGCTGAAGCGCAAGAGTAAAGCTCCTAGTTTAGATGAATAACTACAGACCCCGGTCGCTTTGCGGACGGGGTTTTGTATATTAAATCACAATCCAATCGACCATGCAGCAACGTATTAATCTAGTGGCATTGACTTGTTGTCTTGCACTTACCATCTCAGCGCAGCGCAAATGGGACATTGATTCTATATACCTAGCAGAGTACGGACGAGATACCGTCATACAGGTAAATCTTCCTTCCGCTGCAGTGCATGTGAATCCAATCGGACCCCTATTGGGAATGCTCGGGGCCCAGGCTGAGGTCCGATTAACTCAAAACAAATCTATCCTCATAGGTCTTGCCCACACCAGTTATTTCTATCAATACGGCCAGCCCAATGTCCCAGAACAATCACTGTTGCTAAACCATTATGGCAGCTACATATACGAAGAGTGGATATTAGAAAATGTATTCACCATAGATTTTCGTCATTATTGGATCAAAAAGACTGAACGGGGGAAGCAGAAGATGCGCTATGTTGCCTTGACGAATCGCTTCGTTTCAACGCGTTGGGACTACACCCGTGATATCATCACCAATCCGGATTACGATCCTAGCATCGGGGATATTTGGGACAGTCCGTCGCCATGGATACCCCTAGATTTTGAAAATCTAACCCCGAGGTTAGAACAGAACATTCGTGCGGGTTTAGTCTATGGAAGGAGATTTCCACTTCCTGAAACGAGCATCTTTAAC
>Ga0206125_10003448_pt1 | contig 15164 bp, 22 predicted proteins | sample Helgoland_Spring_4_FD_148598 | JGI IMG/M metagenome (GOLD analysis project Ga0206125, IMG submission 148598) | Pelagic subsurface seawater microbial communities from Kabeltonne, Helgoland, North Sea - Helgoland_Spring_Bloom_20160331_1 | ecosystem: Environmental > Aquatic > Marine > Epipelagic ... | reverse complement strand
ACCTCAAAAAAATCCACGGCGAAGATTTCGACAGCTTCAGTGCACCTGGCCTGGCAGCACGCAACACCATCCCCGCGCTGGTCTTCCACGATCTCAACGACAACGACACTCCCATCGCCATGGGACGTTCAGTAGGCGAAAACCTAACACACGGCACCTTCATAGAAACCAAAGGCCTAGGACACCGCCGCATCCTTCGCGATCCAAATGTCCTCAGTCAGATCTACAGCTTCATCTTCACCGCCTAATATTGAACATACCGCACCGCATTTGCGTTAACACACTACATGAAAAAAGTACTCTACATACTCACCACCACACTGTTTCTGACCGCTTGTCAGGCGCAGGAAACCAATTCTACTATGGGCAACGCCGACAACACCTCCTTCCCGGTTCAAAAAACCGAGCAAGAATGGAAAGCACAACTTTCTTCTGAAGAATACTATGTTATCCGCCAGAAAGGAACCGAACGTCCATATACCGGAGAATACAACATGCACTTTGATGAAGGCACGTATACGTGCCGCGGTTGCGACGCCCCGCTCTTCACTTCGGATTCAAAATTCGATTCGCACTGCGGGTGGCCCTCGTTCGACCAGGGCATCGCTAAAGGTGCCATACTAGAGAAACTGGACAAAACCCACGGCATGATGCGCACCGAAATAGTGTGCGCGAGCTGCGGCGGCCACCTGGGCCACGTCTTCAACGACGGTCCTACAGCCACTGGCCTGCGCTACTGTGTCAATAGCCTAAGCATCGACTTTAAGGAAGAAAAAGAAGAATAGTATAAAGTTCATACCTTCCCTATCATGAGATTCAAACACCTACTATTTGCTTTCACCTTTTGTACCGCATTTGCCTGTGATCCTTTAGAGGGCTACGACGACCACGAATGTTACTGCGGCCTTGTGCTGGATAAATACGAAATTATAGGGATATCTGTAAACGGTGCAGACAACATTCAATACTTAGAAGCTGTAAATGACTGCTCCGGAAATACAGAAGCGCTCGAGGTAATCAATGCGCTGTATAAGCGGGTTGAGATCGGCGACACTGCATGCTTTGGACGGCATTGGTAAGTACGACAAAAAGAATTTCAAAAACCTCCAAAAGTAGTTGCAGAACTAGAATTCATAATTATATTTGCACCCGCTCAGGGCGATTAGCTCAGTTGGTTCAGAGCACCTGCCTTACAAGCAGGGGGTCGGGGGTTCGAATCCCTCATCGCCCACAACTGAAAAAGAGAAAAGAAAGCCATCCACGAAAGTGGGTGGCTTTTTTCATTTACGACAACAAGCGAAGTTTACTTCAGCGTAGGTGGCGGAAATGAAAAAAGCCAAACCAACCGAAGGTTGGGATGGCTTTGTCGAAGTTTCGGTGTTAGGGCCTCCACTCGGGTTCTTTTGCCGCTAGGCAAAAAATCCGAAGCCTCTCCCGCTCATCAGTTTTTCTACTATTGGAATATCCGCTGCCGCCCAATCAAGTTGATCTAACTCTTCCACACGCAGCCACTTCGATGCAACATGTTCCTTAAGCACGGGCTCACCTTTAGCTATGGAACAGGTATTGGAATGCATTACTAAATGAAAATCAGGGTAAGTATGCTCTACAGTCATGAAATACTCAAGGTTCTATATTTCCACATCAAGTTCTTCGAGTATTTCTCGGCGAAGGGCTTGTTCGCGATTCTCACCTGATTCAATCTTACCACCGGGGAATTCCCATTTTAAAGAGACATACTCTCTGGCATTCTCAGGTCTTTGAACACAAAGCGCTTTCCCTCCTCGAAAAATTACAGCGGCTACTACTTCGATGATTTTCATAATATCTCGTTGATGGGGCCAATAAAATCTGCAGCCCAACCTGGATATGATCGTGAATTAGTATAACACGAATAACTTTCCCATGACCTGTTAGCACTGCCACCTGGTCCTAGTATATGCTGATTTGCGTTCACCACTAAATCATGGTCGTATTGTAGTCCTAAAGTCGGTACCACTATTACTAGCCCTTTACCGTACCAACTTTTCTTCAGCATAAAATTTTTGGACACTTCAACATTCGCAATATTGAAGGATTCTGAAATGATTTGCATCTTTTTGTAAATAGGCTTTTCCCGAACCTTTCGTTTACGATCCGTTGTTGACAAACCTTGAATTTTTGTCACAATCTCTATTTGAAAATCCTCAACCAAAGAAGGAAAACGACTATTCGACTTTTTAATAAAGTCGAGAAATTCGATTTTATCAGCATCTTCTATGTAATACTCTGACCATAAGGTATTAATCACCAGATTTATGAAGTTTTCATCTTCGCCATAATCACATGGCATTCGGAATCTCCTTGGAGAAGGGAATGGAAAATGATTCATAGGATTAAGCAGCCTCATCATCCTTTCATCAGGATTCAGCCCTTCCATTGATTCATTAGGTGAGCATTGGAAAATATGACACAACTTCCATCCTAACTGTCCAAAATGAGATTCACGTTTTCTTCTGCCAATGGTTGTGTATTGGGGTGACTTTGATTTTTCATCCTTTGTCATGGCGAAAGCAATTGGCATCCGGGAATTATCTATTTCTTCAACGTAATTAATACTGTTATTAACGAATGACTCCATGTACACATAAAGAGCTGCTTCATTATCACTTGGTACAATTAACCTATTGTCGAAAGGATGAACCAAGCCTCTAACATTGTAACCTTTGGTTTTCCTAATTATTCTATATCGCGAATCATCCTGTAGATATTTGGATAAATTCTTCGAAGCTTGAACAAGATTTTGAACTGGAGGTAATGATGGGAGAATTACACTGCGTATGTAAGCCAATGCACTACCCTTATATTTTTCTGCTTTCATCTCGAGTGATGTTCTTTTGAATTTAAAACGGTAGCCCAGTATCCCTAGAGCCTAAACGACCGTCAGGTCTTACCCAATATTCATAATCATTGCCAAAATAGAATTCGCTTTTATCTACTAGCGGTGAGGTTCGTAATCCGCCGTAGTCAATAATTTCAGAAGGCTGAACTGATATGGGTAGAAGAAACTTTTTAGCACAAGTATCACAATACCCATATTCTAATTCTTGAACTACTTGTGTTTCACAAATGGAACAGCAATTATTCTTTTTTGAGTAAGCCTGCATTCCTTCAATTGGCTTAAGGAGAACCAGGAAAAAGCCAGGGGTTTCAATCTTGAAATCGTATAAGCTATGGTTACCTCTTGTAATCTCATTTATGTCTACGTATCCTAAGTTATTACTCTTCAAATGGACAATTGACCTAACGTCGCTTGAATACAGATATTCACGATCAAAGAAGAAGTTTGAAACTATTGGGTCTCCACTCATATACCACCAATGGAATAGTTTAGTCAAGGGTGAACTGTCTATAAGCACATCCCTCTTCAAAAACTGACGTGTCTCCCATTCTAATATATGGCTTTGATAAAAGCTAAAAAATGAATGTAAACTTCCTCCTAGTACAAAGCTATTGTCATTGAGGGTAGTTTTTCTGTTATTAGACGAATAAACAACGGATTCTGACCAGTACTCATATTGAACATCTAAATGTAATGGTTTAGAAAAGTCAATCTTAGCAGAACGATAATCTTCATTATAGGCGATACAATACATTAAATCCTTTATCGCCATACTTACCGCAGATTCTCCAAAACCCAGGGCTTCATGCAGATTTCTAATTATGACTGTTGACCCTTGTTGAGTCCATCTAACTTCAAACATTTAAGGAAGTAAATAAATTTGAACGCCTGTTTTGGGCAGTGGTTCATTAGACAATTTTAAGTTTCCATTCGCAGATGTAACCGTTTGAAGTCGACCTTCACTGATCAACTCATACAAAGCATCAAGAATACAATCTGCATGCACTTTGTACACCTTTCCTGCAGATAAGCTTAACTTAAAAACCGGTGTACGACCTTGATGCTTCTTTAAATTGGAGAGTGTTTTTGACTTCCCTATGCTTCTCAAGGCCTTTATACGGAAGACGAATTCTTCTTTATCTATGACTTCTCCTGTTTTTCCATGATAGCCATCTTCGAACCACTTCGGGTTAGTTTTTAAAACCTCTATCCCTTCTTTACTCAATGATTTCATGGTAGTAAATTTTCAAGATCAATACCTAATTCACGAGCCCTAGCTCGTAGACGAGCAATGCTCCTACTTTTGATGAAATGTATGCGTTGACGAGATATTCCGAATTCGTTGCCGATAGACTCCAAAGTCGTTTTCTCATCATAAACAAATCCAAAGCATCTATATAAAATGTACAAGTCTCGATCTCCAAGAACTACAAGCAATTCAGCTGGTAATCCTGTTTTGACATAAAACTCGGACTCTATCCACTCTCGACTTCGCTTCAATAAAACGGAATTAACTGACTTAGACTTTGACATGGGCGAGGGAGTACTGAAATAATGAAGAGTCATTAAAGCTAAAAGGTTTTGATTAAAAAATAGGGCTGCATAGAATAGAAGTTTGTCAACCCCCTTAGCTCGCATTAAGCTGCTTCTGACCAATTCGAAATCTCCGCCAGGTCGCTAAGCGCTTGCACCTCCAACCAATCAAAGTACTCATAGACGTCCTCGTCCCAAGGCTCAATACCAACCTTAAAACTGTTAGGCGCAAAGTGAGTATCACTAATCAGGCAAGCTCTATATCTGAATTCCCTAGACGAAAGATTCAGCTTAATCCAAGAAAGTTGTTTTACATGAGGTTTGACCAATTCTAGCAAAGGCTTCACTCCATCATAATACGTCACAACTGTCAAAGAGTGAGAAGGGCAAGACTTAATAACCTCAACCAAGTCTTCGTAACCAAACAAATCATAAGGCATGAACCAAAAAAGACTACTACCATGTTTCGCTAACAACCTGTAATTGAGTAAAAACTGAAATTCCGGATCCATTAATCACGAGTGAGTGCGTAATCCGAAGAATATTTCTGTTGTATTGAATTTCGCAAAACAACAGGGGAAACGATGGTAATTTTCTCGTTGGAGTTTTAAGAATGAAAAAGGTATTCACTAATTTCCTGGCACCGAACAAGACTTATGAGTTATTTCCCCCGAATATTAAATCGTTCAGGAATTTATAGACATGATGGTAGACCCTTGTGGGCTTATCATTTGACCGAAAGAGAATTCCAGCTTCTCATATCTGAAATCAAAAACTCTGCACGATCTCGTTTAGACCCAAGAGATTGTGCGCTCTACTATGCTGAGTGGTGGAAGAGGATGTATAATGGAGGTACGCCAAGTAAAGAAACAATATTTAAGTCCATTAATAATGGTGTTTGGTACAGCTATTGGCTAAATAATAAAACTAAAGTGGTAATTACATTCGCGTATTTGTTTGACTTATTAAGCATCATCTCACTATTCAACACACGAAATAATCTATATCTATTTCGTAAATCGATATAATTTGAAATTGGTTTGAAATAATTACTGGCCGAGTATTGCCATCATTATTCGCCCGTGTGGAAAAGTTTATAAGAAATACTTAAATGATCAATTAAAGACCCGACGCTTCTTACGTAATATTGGTACCTCATTGTAAAGTTTGAACAATCAAATGGACTTACGGACTATTGGACTATTTGCTGGTTGCGGGGGTATGGACTTAGGATTCAAGAATGCTGGTTTTAATCTTGTTTGGGCAAATGACTTTAATAAAGATGCATGTGCCACGTATAGACAAAATATAGGTGACCACATTGTTCATGGGGATATAACTCAAATAAGTACTGGAGACTTACCTGATAAGATTGATGTCGTATTAGGTGGTTTTCCGTGTCAAGGTTTCTCCATTGCCAATACGGGAAGATCTATGAAAGATGAAAGAAATTTCCTGTATAAAGAAATGCTCAGGGTTATTATGCATACTAAACCGAAAGTTTTCGTAGCTGAAAATGTTAAAGGGCTTCTTTCCATGCACAAGGGAAAAGTTATTGAAATGATTGTAAATGACTTTAAGGATCTAGGGTACGACGTGAACTTTGAATTATTGAAGGCATCGAATTATGGAGTACCTCAAAATCGAGAACGAGTAATCATTTTAGGTAATAGAATTGGTGCAGAGAATAAATTTCCAAAGCCTACCCATGGTGATACAAAAGGATTAAAACCATATGTCAGCACCAAAGAAGCTGTTGGTCATCTAGCAAAGGTCCGTACAAGAGATACGACGATAACATTATCGGATGGAACACTTATTTTCAATCATGTTGCTCGCACCAATGTTCAAGACAAATATTGGGGAAGAAAGTATGACGTAAACCAGCATGAGATTTGTGATTATCTAAAATATTGGAGAAACAAATCAGGTTGGACCACAAAAAAAATTGACGAACACTTTGGATATGCCCACACTGCTGGACACTGGTTTCGCAAGGATAATAATTCTGGCTCTATTCCAAACCCTTCAGACTGGTGGGAATTAAAGAAAATACTTGGTTTTGATAATAAATATGACAAACAGGTAACTGAATTAGTTGAAAAGCCAATAACTTTCGAACAGTCTTTAAGGATTAGCAATTGGGATAAACCAAGTGATACAATTACTGCGACTGGTCCTGAGATACATCCAAACAAACAAAGAAGAATGTCTGTTCGTGAATGTGCTATAATCCAGTCCTTCCCTGATTCTTTCGAGTTCACTGGAAGCACAGCAAGTATGTACGCTCAAATCGGTAACGCAGTACCAGTAAAATTAGCTGAAAAAATCGCTCACTCAGTTCTTGAAATGTTAAGATCTCAATAATTCAAAAGGGAGTTTTCTTCGAGCAATCCAATCACCAAAATTTGAAGTTCTAGATTCAACTAGATCTTTCCTTACTCTCGCGGTTTGTCCCCCTACACATACTTTATACTTGCCCGAAACCAAGCCCCATATAAGATCTAAACTAGTATCAAATGGATGTTTTCTGCTTACATCTATATACTTGTGAGTATTCCCAATTCTAACCCAAGATGGATCAACACTTCTTCTAGGACAGAGATAAGAATCTATTTTAAGCGCTTGAATCTCGTCCATGTATTTGTAGGTCTTGAAGTTTTGAATGATTTCGTCATTGAATTCTTGGCTAACAACATCTTTATGAGGGAGACAACAAGCCTCTACACTATCCAATTCGAAACTGCTAGAATCATCTCTATAATAAATCGTGACAAAAAAATTGAGTACTGGTTTATTATCGAAAAATGCGGCCTGTGAAACAAGCCAAGGAAATCCGGAAAAATACGTTTGATTATAATTCCCTTTTTGCAAAGGGTGATTATAAAAGTTTGACTGATTCAATTCAAATTGTAAATATTCCGAATCTCCTTGATTTCCGCATAAATCTACGGTTTTACAGTCGATATTAAGAACGCAGTCTGAGAGTACTATTGCTATATCACTACTGTGAGGTGTATTGTACAATTTCACAGTTGGAAAATTACGCCAAACGTGAAATCTAATTATTCGCTCTGCAGCTAGCTTCAATTTGTTTTTGACTCCCCATCTAAAATGCAAGTCATCATAATTTTCTTTAATAAATGTCTGAATAGACACGAGATCTGAATAAAACTCTTGTGCGTTCAATATTCTCCACAGGGTTTCCATTTTATCTCTTTCAACATCTCTTATTTGACTCATTCCAAATGTTTTTAATTCTTTTAAATATAGAAAATTTGTATATCCGAATCTAATCGCTAATGATAAGTCGCACTTATTTTTCGTACCCCACCTCGAGGCCCTAGGATTTGATGTGGTTTAGCAAGTGCATCCGTGACCGCCTGCTTAATCTTTCGATTGATCTTACTTACGGTTTGAGTAAGGTCATCGTCCTGCATGCACCAACGATCAAGCACTGCATCTATAGCTGCCCCGCGCTCCCGCTGGTCTGTATCTGCATCATCACTATGGGTTTGCTGGTAATGCTCCTCATATAGGGTCATAAGCTCATCTCGATGATCACAGATATCACTATATGCCACACCCTCAGGATGATTGAGATAAAACTTATATAGCGCCATCTCCTTTGGAGCAAGAGAAACTTGCGCCCCAATACTTTCAAAGGTTAAGTACTTCATTGAAGTATTCACTTCTAGTACTCTTCGTTCCCTTCTCGCTCTAGTGAATGAGTTCTGCTGTGCGCGTACCGCCTCAAATCCCTTAAAGACATGATCAACGAATAAAGGATTGAGCTTTTGACGTTCTATGTGCTGATAGCACTGTTCACATACATCAGCTGAAAGGATTTTTAGACGTATGTTTTCAATGTTCTTAAAAAAGTCATTCATACATCCACGATCCGTCATGTGAACAAACCTATCCTGATAGTCCGGTACGTTAAACGCACGGAAACGCATAGCTGACGCAAAGAATTCGTAGGCCAATGGTATATGACGACCTATCAAGGTTTCAGTAGCATAATGTGTAGTTTGAATGAAAGCAACATTCTTACGCTCTGGCGAAGGACCACAGAAGTAATTATGATCATTCCCAAATGGGTTTAGTAGGATGACCAATGAGTTATTTCTGTCTTCACGACTTGTAGAATAAAACCAATCCTCAGCATCAGCCATACGTAGGAGTACTTCTTCAGGTGTCTCTATCCACTTACGCATTTCTCGTGCGTTTTGAAGACTATACTACGTATCATCCATTGGCTCATCAAGGCTTATCTGCATCATAACTCTAGAAGGGCGGATATCATCCATCCCATCCCAGTCATCATCTCTGATCATATAGGACTTAGGATTCTCCTCAGGATAATCAACCATGTGAAACTGAATGGGGCCATTCGGGTCCACATTTGCGGCCAAGTTATAAGCCGCCTGAATGGTTCCCGTAACTCCTGCATAGGTAGGAACGAGAAGAAATACTTTGGTTTTTGTCATGCTCTTAGGTTTTAGCGATGTAGCGGAAGACCTTCAAAGGCCTCCCGCGTATACAATATAGCACCATCAAACAGGGGCTGTCAAGCCCCTTCATCTCCTGAACTACGTTCAGAAATATTTTCATCAACCCATTTCTTGATGGATTGTACAAGAGAATTCATTTCCTCCGGGGTCATTTTATCGAGCGGCGAACTATCCTCGATCATTTTCACGATTTCTGCGCTTTTGTTCAGCCATCCACTTCTCCTTGCTTAAGTTGAATGAGCTATCCGACATACTGTAGTAATCAGAAACGGATGAACTTAGATTATACAAGGCTTGACGTTTTTGGTGTTGCCCGTAGTGACGCATTTTATCGTGTCGCATATTTCTATTACCTAAATCGCGAATTGCACTAATGTCCGTACCTATGAGCGCTATCTCCCAACCTTCGCGCTCTTGATAGTCTCGCATTAGGTTTTGAATATCATGTCCAGTAAATTCTGAAGACGCGTTCTCTCCACCATCTGTGAATACCACCACTAGTGCCTCAGACTCTCCTCTGCGCACCTGAAAATCAACACGCGCATCAGCTCGTTTAACAGCCAATCCTATCGCATCATATAAGGCAGTCATACCACCTGCGAAGTACTCTTCACGTGAGATTTCTTTCACAGTTTCAATAGACTCAGAATCTCGAAGTACTATATACTCTGTATCGAACTTCACGATGGTAATGCGACAAGGTCTCTCGGTTTCTTCAAACTTTAATTTCAAATCACGGATCTGGCGATTCAAATCATCCAATACCTCCGAGATCTCACCACTCATACTGCCTGAGGCATCCAACACAAACGTGTAGTCTAACAACACATCTTTCTTCAACTTTTGCTCTTTCATAGGGCTAACATTTTTTAAGAATTACACTTCAAATGTCATGAGTTGTCAACCCAAAGCATGGTTTCGACAAGGTTGTCATGAACCATTGCAAGAGCAACTTTAAGATACGAAAAAGCGATTTAAAAAGCAATGAATCAATAAAATCAAACAGGATGCAAACAATTGAAATACAAGTTGTTAATTGATTTCAAATCAAGAAAAGGTTAACTCGTTTATAAAAGAAAAAAGCGGCCCGTTAAGGCCGCTTCAAGAAGTAAAATCATGGGACTATTCTACCTCAAAATCCATCTTAACCGTAATACTTGCGGTCTTCCACCGACTTGATGTATTAAACGTTCCACTCCAAGAATAGGATTCACCAGAGTTGTAACCTAGAATTTGGAACACCCCTAGCCTTGCACTTTTCAAGCCTTTCAAATCTGACTTACTATTCTTCGCGATTTGCTCTGCTCTAATCCTGCCATTTTCACTTGCCTTTTCGATCAAATCAAGTTTGAGTTCATCAAGCTTAGAATAATAATAATCTGGCTTTTCAGAAGTGATTTGAACCCCCTCATTCAATAACTCGCTAATCTCCCGGCTTACGGAGGACACGAGGTCTAAATCTTCTGAATTGACTACCACGCGCTGGTTCAACTCGAACTTATCGAAGTCTGAACCTACATACTTCCCTTGATCATTATAAACACTCTTTTCGCGTTCATAAGTACTAACCTGCTCAAATTGAATCTCATCTTTTGATACTCCTTTCTCAATTAAATAGTTTTCGACTTTGCTGCGTTGCGCCTTGATCTTCGCAAATGCCTCACCTAAATCCACACTGGAAGCTTCAAACCTACCTGACCAAATGACTTGATCGCTTTCAAAATCAACTTCTCCTAGCCCTGTAACTGAGATGTTACCGGCTTGATCACCACGCGTCTTGTAGGCATGGGCTAAAAACATTGCTGCTCCTAAGATGGAAACAGCAAAAATGGCTGCTACTGTTCTTTTCATTCTTGGTTTACTATTACTATTTATATTTTTTCGAAAAAGTCCCTGATTCGCCTTAGTTGATGCAAAACACTTCCAATGGCAAATCCTTTAGTTCCTGATCTATTTTCATCTAGAAACATCTGCACATCAACAATAATTGAGTCCAGCTTCGAAATGATGTCACCTTTCTTTATTAGCTTATCATAATCAACAGGGGGGCGCTCATCTATAACGAATTTGAATTTTTCCAACTGCTCTATTGAGATGGAGAGCTTGTCATAAAATTTAGTCATTCTAAAGAACACCATATCACCCTCAAGCTTAATTAAGTCAACTTCGTTTCGGTAAATGAACTCTCTGTTATAAAACGCCAAATAAGCGTAAAGCATACTAAACAAATCCCGGTCACTATACTTTAAATCAATCTCTTTCTTCATCTTCCTTTATTCCATTGATTCGACTAAAATCCCAATACCATGCAAATCCTTGCCCCTCTTTTAACTCAGCCCCCATCTCCACTAAGGCAGGCTCTTTGACCTCAATTATGTAACGAAGAGTATCTCGATCAGTCCAGATCAAATGTGCCGTATCACTCCAATTAGGATCATAATAGTTAGCATATACCACCATGGCACTATCCTCATCGGCCCGAAATTGAGTGTCCCATGTTCCAGAAAGTGCACCATGATTAAAAACCTCAACAGGTTTCAAATCTCGAATTAGTCCACCTCCTTGATCTTCAAACTCGGCGATGAGCATACTATCCAAGGTATAAGAACTTAACACATCAAGGCTATTTAGGTCATAGGTTACATTATATACTCGACCCAACCACTGTCCTGAGAAATCATAATTCATCAAGACGCCAAACATTTCACTTTCATCAATTTCCAAATGATCATAAAGCGCTTGATTCCTGCGGGGCAGTAAAGTGTCTTCAACAACCTTTAGATAAGACATATGAAAGATGAGCGTTCCATCATTTAAAGTGTCCAATTCAAGCATCGCATTCTCAAAAGTGACTGCTTGACTGTCCAACTGGTAAGGTTCATTCCACATCGCACCATATAATCCCCGCACATCGGACTTAAAACTATCTGCCGACCCGACGGAATATTCATCCAAAAAGTCATGGTAATACATGGAATCAAAGTCTAGCGACTTCCAATCGTTAATCATCTGCTTTGTCACCGAACCATCATAAACAGCGTCTACATCATAGAAAAAGCTGAAATATTCTAGAGTCTCGTCGCCAAAATCTTTGTAGAAAAACTTCATCATTCCATCAATGGAATCTTGATAAGCACGAACAGAGTCCGCATCGGCCCATTCCCAGACCATAAATGGTGTTCTAGAAATCTGCTTTTTAAAATTATCTGGGTAAGCTCCCTCCTCTTGCCCTTGAGCCACTATCCCTGCCAGCCCAAGCACCAAAATCATTACTCTCTTCATTCTAATACTAGTGTTTTAAATTCTTGATTAAACTCTAGCGTCCCAAAGGACCCCAGAATATCCATTCCCAAAAGGTTATCTCCTCCTTCCACTGATCCTATCGGGAGATTTTTGAATGTTGTACCACCAATGGTTATTGATTGTATCTCATATTCATCAAACTCTCTTAGTCCGCAAGCTGTATCGTACCAACCTGAACCGGTCTTGGTCACTCGCACCCCGTTTTGAATCAAATACTCGATAGTACTCTTTGTCAAAGAGGTCTGAGAACACCCCGTATCTATGAGGAAAAAGATGTTTACTGGACCTGAACGCCCTGTAGTACTCCAGCAACTCTGTCCTTCCCAATCGTGATGCATACTCACCAACAATCTATCTGGACTCCCATTCTCAAAGAATTCCTCCTGACGCAGCTGCCAGCCCTCCCACTGTTTGGTATCATCCATGATATACCTACGTTTTCTTGGATGAGGTTGACCTACATCCTCAAATACAGCTAGATCTTGACTCTTATCAAAACGTACGGTCATACGACGCTCACCAGGAAAATCAAATGTTCCATAGCCATCCGCAAGTCCCCATGAAAAACGTCCTGTAAAGAAGGTACCTGGCGTATACTGATCATTTTCGAGATTAAAATAAACCGAGCCTAATCCATGCGGCTTCCCATTTACCCAATTCCCGTAATAAAGATCCCCAGCATCATTGGTCGCAGCTCCGGTGCCTTGATCACAATTCCCACTCAAACAATCCTTTGACGAAAACAAAGGTTTCTTCCCAACAATTTTTCGCTGGCCTACAACAGGCTGCGATACGCTCAAAAAGGCCACAACGACCCAAATCCATGATCTACACATAATGATTTCATTTTGGTTGAACACAGTAAAAATTTGAGAAACGGCGGACAAAACCCGTTAACGACAACCTTGTCAGTTGCCATTTCTCTCACTCGCAACAAGAGCCGGAACCCTTGCACATAATCATCAAACAGAAATAGATTATCCCTATTTGTTTTTGGTGCCCTTAGCACCCGCATCTTTAGCCACCGTGCCCCAAGGAAGGATCGGTTGGCACCCCGCAGGGTTCTTCATGCAGCGTATTAACGCCTATTTATGACATACGCATAAGCGCTGCGCCATCGCGCTCGTTCATGCTTTAATTCAATCCAACTCCACAATACCTCAACTACTCTTCTCATGGCATTTCATTTAACTGGTTCTACAAAATTTTAGGTCCGAGTAGTTTTTATTCAATAGTATCGCGTATTAATTATGGATTTGTCAAAAAATTAACAATAATCATGCCGTAACCATACAATAACACGAAACTACTTACGATATGTGCAGTTTTAAAGCACATTATTTGCGAGACGACTTGATTTCTATCCACATCCGAGACTTGTAAGCTGGATTTGAAGTCACAATCTTAATACCCTCTCGTTCAAATCGCTCCAACAGGCGCCGACGTTGTTCTTTAGGATCTAGTCCTCCTTCGTCATTATTCTCCATGGCATAATAATGTAAGTTCCCGGTGGATATTTAATCTCCTTAGCCCCCATTCTTTTGAGCAAGGCCATTAATTCAGCATCACTCACGTGCTTACCCTCTTCCTTTTTCATAAAGCGCGATATCTGGTTCCACAAAGGACCAATTTCCTTCTTCCGTCAACACAATCTCCTTTGTAAATGCGATATACAAACCCACCGCATAAAAGGGACTCACCCCAAATCTCTTGATAAACGCATTGTGTACTGCCGCGAAATGCAGGCCCTGCGAATACACCCCAAAGAAACCGGTCTCATACCCCTTATTATAGGCATCCACAAGTTCCCTCGTACTCAACTCTTCATACTCCGAAGTCAAATTCATCACTTTGTGATACGACTCCTCTGTGAACCTTCCAAAAATGTACGCTCTAATAGGCATCGCTGCGGCTTTTAAAGAATTCAAGCTCACTTTCTTCAAGCTCCAAAGACACCAACTGTCCATACAGCCCTTCCCATTCGACATGGCTCCCGGTATTCACAAAACCAACAGCCGTCAAGACCTTGATATAGACCTCTAAGCCTAAGCAGTTCGAAACCACCAGTGCTCTCAACGCCAGTTCCAACTCAATTCTTTGAGGCTGAGTCAACACCTCTTGCTTTGAATTACTCATAGCACAAAACATTTAAAATGAAACAATCATTTCAGGCGCCGCAGCCCCTGCTTTGTGCATTAAGAAAAATGTAGGTGATCCAGTTTTTTGTTTTTGGAGGAACTCCCGCATCTATTTGACCACCGTGCCTTGCCGGAACAAGATCGGTTGGTACCCTTACGGGTTCTTAATGCTAACAGAAAGATACAAAAAATTGTGGGATTTAAGCGAACATGTTGAAACTAAATCGTTCTTTTTCGCTAAAAAAAACTAATCCTGACTCAACCCTTCTAACCTACCATCTTCAAATTCTATCCTCAAGTCGGGGTAATATTCATTTTTAATCTTGTACCCCCAACTTTCATAGAAGGTATGTCCTATATCACGTAAATCAACCTCATCTGGCTTACCTACCAATAGCTTAACAGAATCTTTTGGCATTCCGGTATAAAGTGTCACCACCCCATTCTTCCCGGTTATTTCTACTGTGGTAACTTTTTCATCGACTTCACTAAGATCGACTGGAGTACTAAACGTGATCATTATGAGAAACAACCAAGTTGCAATAACTCCCATTATAAAACCGAGTAAAAAAATAAGTGACTTCCTCATGGGATCAATATCTAGGGTTAAAATTCTGGCCTCGACTAATATAAGACCTTCTAGGATTGTTGAGAAGCAAACAATAAAATCAGCGTTCTTCGTTTTTCACCCTTCATACCCCCTCCCTAACCGTCACAGCTCGCCAGATTCTCACGATTCAAGACTCAGTGGAGGGTAGCACTTCAAGCGCTCTATTATTGCAATATGACTCTTAG
>Ga0206125_10003447_pt1 | contig 15166 bp, 12 predicted proteins | sample Helgoland_Spring_4_FD_148598 | JGI IMG/M metagenome (GOLD analysis project Ga0206125, IMG submission 148598) | Pelagic subsurface seawater microbial communities from Kabeltonne, Helgoland, North Sea - Helgoland_Spring_Bloom_20160331_1 | ecosystem: Environmental > Aquatic > Marine > Epipelagic ... | reverse complement strand
CTGAGATTGCGCCCGCTCCAAATCATAAAGTGAAGCAGCTAAAGTATTTGAAAGATATGTTAATTGATCTTGCTGACCCTTTTTTATATTTTCTTTGGTCTCAGTAATTATATTTTCCATTATGAGGTTTGCAAGAATTGCAGCTTTTTCTGCTATATTATGCGTAACACTAATACTGATAACATCAGCATCTGATAACTCAAAGACAACATTTTTTCGATATCCTTCAATAACTGAATGCCAAACAATCTCCTCAGTATCTCTAGGTAAATTTTGAAACCCAATGAAATCTTTTAACTTGATCTTCCATATAGGCTCTCTAGCTAATGGATCAAATATATTAAAATAACTATCGGCTCTTAATCCAAATTGTCTATCAATTTTTTCGATAAACACGCGCGCCATTATGCGTTCTTTCAATTTTTGAAGAGAAGAGTTTTTTCCGTTTGTGATACCAGAAATACTCATAATACTATCTAAATTACTTGGAAAATTACTTTCTTTTTCACGACTGTCTAACTCAAAAAGAGCATTTGCTGTATATTCACTTTTTGACCTTGATAAATCAAAAAAACCTAAAGATATGAAAAAAATCAGTGTAATTAAAACAATTAATTTATTTGCCCAAATAGAAGATATTAATTCCTTGAAATACATCTCATTAATTATTTGAGTGTCTTGGTTACTCATTATTTAACTCCTGAATATCAAACAATATAACGAACTTTAGAATCTTCATTCCACTTCTAAACATTTAGATCAAATATATTACACTTTAATAATTTAAAACATTAACTTTAATATATTATCAATCAAGTAATAATGATATTTAAAATCACATATTAAAACATTTTATTAAGCCAAGTCTTAGGCGTTTGCTCATTTACAATCTCAATAGGCAAATGATAATTGAATTTCTTCTCACCGTTTTGCTTTATATAATCAATCATTGTTGAAATACTATCTGAGAGTGTGAACTTTGTTTTATAATCAAAATATTTTCTAATCTTATCTGCTGAACAAGTTGCATGCTTAACTTCTTGAGGCCGGCCTGGCATATATATTGGGTCTACATTAAATTTTAATTGATTTGCAATTTCATAGCAAAGCTCATTTATTGTTACTTCTTCCTCATCAGGTCCAATATTAAATATCTGGCCAACTGCTCGGTCATCAAATGCCAATGCTGTAAGGCAATCAATATCATCCCTTATATCTGAGAAGCATCTAACTTGCGTCCCGTCACCGTAGATAACTGGCTGCCTTCCCTGCATCATTAAATTTAACATTATTCCAGCAACATTTCTATATGGATCATCATATTTCTGTCTTGGCCCTATGATATTATGTGGGATAGCTATCACCAATGAAATGCCATGAACTTTTGCTAAATTTTGAAGTATAAGTTCAGCAGCATATTTTGCTATTCCATATGGATCTTGGGGCCTACAAACCATATCTTCAGAAAAAGGTGTGATTTCTTGAGTTCCATATCTTGCCATAGAAGAGCAATGGATAAATTTTGTACAACCCGCAATAATGGCAGCAGTCATAGTATTTACACTTATTTGAGTTGTATTTTGAACTACAAGTGAAGGGCTAAATACTGAAAGTCCCTCGTAAGCTGTACATGCCGTATGATAAACCATGTCACTTCCCGCCATTATTCTTGCTAGCCAATCTAAATTTGAAAGGTCTCCCTTAATAAACTTTACGCCTTCAGGTATGTTTTCTACATATCCTCCAACTAAATTATCTACACCAATGACCTCGTGGCCAAGCTCAAGCATTTTGTCAGCTATATGGGATCCTAAAAATCCTGCAACACCAGTTATAAATATTCGCAAATTCTTTTCCTAAACTTTCATTCATTTATAAAATGTTACAGTTCTTAATTGTGACATTTTTAATGAAATTGTATTTTATTAATATCTTTCTGTTTTTATTCACATACATTATTAAAAATACTATCGTATTATATGTTGTATCCTATCCTATATAAGTTTTGATGCTCTAACCTAGGAGTTATGTTCCTCAAATCAATTACAAATTTAATATTATCCTTATTTAGTATTTTTCCCCAATCTAAATTATAGTATTCAGTCCATTCTGTATTTATCACGATACCCTCAACTGTATCCAAAATATCCATCAAATCATTAAAACTATTTGTAATTTTTAAATCAGTATTGGAAAAATCAAATGCTTTTGGATCATGTAAACTTAATTCAAATTTATTTACACTTAAAATATCTATAAGATCATAAGCACTTGATTCACGGCTGTCATCTGTGCCCGCCTTGAATGCAATACCTAGAATTCCTATTTTAAGAATACTTTTTTCTATAGCAATTTTAGATATCTGTTGTCCACACCAAACCTTATGTGCTTTATTTGATTCAATTGCAGCACATAATACAGGAAGATCAGTATCAACTTTATTTGCTGAAAAAAGGAGTTCTTTGGAGTCTTTAGGAAAACATGAACCGCCCCAACCCGGACCAGGCAATAAAAACCTATCACCTATTCTAGGGTCAAAACCCATACCTTTAGATAAATCAGAGACGTCAGCACCTACTAAACTACAATATCTAGCTAAATCGTTTATGTATGATAATTTTATTGCTAAAAATCCATTTGACGCATGTTTAATAAGCTCTGCGCTTTGAAAATCAGTGAAAAGATATTGAATCGGTTTAGTTAAATTAGAAGACAGTTCCAGAGTTTTATATAGTTTGGAAACCTCTTTGGAAGTTTCTAAACTATCGCTACCCAATACGATCCTATCAGGATTAAAAAAATCACTAAAAGCATTACCCTCTCGAAGAAACTCAGGGTTCGATACTATCTTAAGATTTTTTCCGGCAGAAACTTCATTGACGTATTCTTGCATTTTCTTATTTGTACCAACCGGCACAGTACTCTTTGTTATTATAATTGAGTCTTTACTTGATACTTTGATGATATTGTCTAAAGCAGAATATACAAAATCCAAATTAGCAGAGTTACCACCTTCAATGGTTGGTGTGCCAACAGCTATGAAATAAAATTTGGATTCTTGAGAAGATCTTGTAGTAAAGGAAATTGACCCTGAAGTTTTATATTCATTTAAATACTCCAATAAACCTATTTCATAAATTGGCGGAGTTCCATTATTCCATTGCGAAATTTTTGATTTATCTATATCAACAATTTCAACTTTATGCCCAAGTTTTGCCAGACCAATTCCAGTTATGGCTCCAACATAACCACTCCCAAAAATTGTAATTTTCATAATGGTAACTTTCTAATTTGGTAGTACATAAATCCTTATAAGATCTATTGAGGCAAGGAAAAGTCTAAATTTGATATATCTTTGTATAGTTCATACAAAATAATTTATCTATACACCAAAACTTCTAAATTATATTTAAATATTGATTAATCCCTACCATTTAATTTTATAGTAATAATATTTTTTAATTTTCTTAATAAATTAAATACGCACTTTGAAAAAATAATAAGTGCATTTTGAAATGCAGAAATTTTATGAAACGGAAAATTAATTTGATAAAAATTAATTTCTATCTTCTTTTTGTTTAGTTTGTGTGATGAGTTAATATTTATTTCTGAAATTCTTGATAACCAAAAACCAGGTATCATATTCAAATTTCCCTTGATATCGGTTATTACTTTTTTAGATTTGTTTTTTTCAAAAACATAACAATCAGCATCAGGTAAAAAATTAATATATTTATTATCATAATCTAGATTACCAAATTTAATTTTAATATTTTTATTAAAAAAGCCGTTTGGTATAAATAAAGGTGGAACATAACTAGGCAATATATAACTAAATGGAAGCTTTGGCATATGAAACATAGTATGATAATAACTGTCATAATGACGACAAATTTCTTGTTTGGGCACTAAAGATATTTGTTCAGGCAATTTTGTGTAACCTGCTAATTCATCAAAACGCTTTATTGGAATATTGCCTAATTTGGTTGCAAGATCACACCATTTGTAGAATAGGCTGTGATGTACTAATTGCATGCCAACAGAGTATCCATCTTTGAGCTTCACTAATTTGTAATCTTTATTTTCTTTAATAATTTCTAAATTAGGGAATTGGTTTCTTTGTAACCATGTTCCAATTTTAGTCGCAAAATTAGTTTCTTGAAAGTGTGAGTATATCAAAGTAAGATTAATATTATCATCCTCTTTTTCTAAAGCATTCTTATAAGTTTCAAAAGTTTCCTTTGAACATATCATTGGGTGATCATTGTTAGGGGCATAAAAAAAATAATCAGCTCCTGTCTGCTGACACTCAAATTTAAGTTTATCAAAATCTGAACCTTTTGTTGATCTTCCCTTGATTATTTTTGCTTGTGGTAATATTTCTTTAACGCCATTTAGAAAAAAAATTTCATCATTTTTTTCTTCTATATCGTAAAAAATTAAAATTGAGTCAAACCCGATATACTCATATGAAGCCAGTGTATATAAAGTAACATCCAGGCGAGATTGCTTGGTATAGCTGGCGATGTTACTTCTTGTTAAAGACGCAGTAAAATTAGAAATTTTTTCATTATAAAAAAGTGGCTTATCGCTAATGAAAACATCAAAAACCAAACAAGTATTCATTTTACTTCTCTTAATTCATTATTTTCCAATTTGAATAATTTATCTGTATCGTTAAATTTTTCATCTGAATGCGATGTGTATATGATAGTACCTTCTTTAAAAAATGTTTTAATAAAATTAGCCACAATTATTCTATTCTTTTGATCCAATCCAGCATTTAATTCATCTAATAAAAGTAAATCAGGATTTTTTAATTTCTCACGCACTAGCGCTAGCTTTTTCTTTTGGCCACCGGATAAACTCTTAGCATTATCTGAAACAATAATTTCTAATATTTTTTCATTGGAGCACTGAAAGCTTTCTTTTAATGATAAAATATTTACTAAATCTAAAACTTCTTTTTTACTAATATTATCATCTTTTAATGTTAAATTGTCATAGATTGTACCTTCAAAGAAATCTGGAAATTGTTCAATATAACCAATCTTCACATTCCCCATAACTGATTGTGATGCAACAAAGTTAAGTAAACTGCTTTTTCCACTTCCACTTACGCCATCTAACTTAATAATATCAGTTTTATTAAATTCTAATTTAGTTTGAGACTTTAATATAACATTTGCACCGTATTTAAATTCAGGTAGCATCATTTCGAATTTATCGTTCGAAGACTTCTTGATATACCCCTTAAAGTTATTCCCAGTATTATTTATAATTTTAAACATAGAATTAATGTAAGGAAGCGAATAGTTTATGGAATTTATACCAGCAGCTAATCTACTTCCAGATGGGATTAATCTTATACCTGCAACAAGAAGTAAGTTTAATTCTATTATATTACTTTCAATTGAAGATGACATATACACTGAGAACAAAACACCAAGTATTAACATAAGTTCAATAATTGGTTGCAGAGATAACTGTAACGAACCATATAATTTAAGTGTATTTATTTGTTTTGATCTAGAAAAATTCAAATCTTCTATAAATATATCTGTTTTGTTTGAGAATGAAAGAAAATTTGCCATTCTAGAAAAATCAATTGCTTTATTATAAATTACCAAAGAAAGATCTCTAATATCTACACCAAGTTTTTTAATAGATTTAGAACAAACATAAGCAATAAATAAGAAAAAAATGATAAAAGGAGCAATGTTCCAAAGTACTAACTTAACACTTATAATAATAAATATTACTAAAAGTATAATAGTTGCTAATTCTTTAGCTATACTTATTGCCGATACTAAAAAATTATCTGCAATGTGATCTACTCCCTGGATATAGTTCCTAATAAATTCTCCTTGATTTTGTGAGTCAATTTTTCCCATAACTGATTTTTGAGAATATCCATGCAGTACTTTTTTTGAAATTGAAAACCTTACATTATAAATAAGTGATAGAATTGTATATTGAAACACAATCGACATCAAATATCTCACTACAAGTGATATGCATATAATAATTTGAAACTGAGACTTTGATAGCTCTAAAATATATTCTACCAAAAAAGGACTAAAGGCTAATAGTTTAAAGTTTCCAATATCAAACTGTTGTGTAAATGAGCCCAGTAGTAATGATAGCAAAAGAATACCAAAGGCTTCTAATATTGCCATACAAAATCCAAATATCAATGCAATATACAATTGCTTAGCCCTAATTATCAAACTCATGAATGGGTTGATCGTAATTGATTTTATTTTGCTTTTAATCACAAATTAACCTTTCAAATGAACTCAAGTATGACTTTTCATTCAAAATCTCATCAATGTTTGTAAATGAACTTTTTAATTTCACATAATTCTCGTTTACATAAATTATCGCCTCTTCAATCGCAGAAATACTATTTGGCTCTATTAAAACACCTCCAAATCTTTTCACTAATTCACTTTGCCCCCCAAAGTTTGTGGTTATACAAACCGTACCAGACTTGATCGCCTCAAGAATTACCATTGGGCACGATTCAGCATCAACGGAAGGAAGTACTAATATATCAATTTGTGGGTAAATTATTTCTCTTTTCGTGACGCCTTTGAAACTTATAAAAGGGTAAAGTTTCCGTAGGTTTTCTAAATTTTCACCGCCCCCAAAGACAAAAAAAGAGAATTTATTTTTGGTGTTTCTAGAATTTAGTATTTGGGCCGCATTCAAAAATATATCTATTCCCTTCCAAGGAAGAAGGTTGCCTACAAAACCCACATTACATATTCCATTTTTTTTGAAGTTGTTTTCTTTTTGTTTTATACCATCAATTGGATTATATAAGACAGTGGCTTCTTCTAAATCATAATATTCTTGAAGATAATTTGATACAAATATTATTTTATTAGATTTTTTAAAAATATACCGCATCAGTTTTCTTAGAATGGGGTTTTTTTCATTTGAATGTACATGTGCAATCCAATATCTATTTCTAAATAAGCAAAGAAAAAAACAAAATATATGACTATGTCTTGTTGCTGAATAATAAGTGTCTTTGGCAAATTTTTTATTGTGAAAAACAAATCTTATTATATTAAAGAAAAAAATAAAAATATAAGATAAATTTCCCATAATTGGTGGAAAGTTTGATGCATTTTTGCTCAATTTACCTCTATTTAATTTACCAAAAAGTTCAAAAAATCCACTAAGATTAGGCTTTACTTTATTATGAAAGGTATCATTTGCATTATGGTCACATAAAATAACATCATAGCCAAGTTTATTGAAGCACCTGATAATTGTTATAGTAACAACTTGACCACCACCAAGACGAGAAAATGATGAGTCTTCAAAAATAAAGACTCTTTTATCTGAAAACATTTAATTAACCTTTTTATCAAAACCAGAAAATAATTTTAAAAGCCCCAATGAATCTTTGCTGAATACTAGACGAATTATTATTATTATATAGAAGATAATATAAAATATATTTTTTGAATTTCTTGCACTTAGGCCTATGTCATAAATATATTCAAATAATAAATCTGGTTCCCAATGCAAATAATTTTTATTTTTATAAATCTTAAAAACAAATATTAATTGGAAAAATAAATGATGATTTTTAATCAGTCTTAACCTTATTGAATTTTTAACAAAATATTCAGTTGCAATCGAACGGTGCGCATTTTGTGAGAATTTTGGGTGATATTCATGTCTATGATTTTCGTTTGAGTGTAGAGTATAAACATAAAAATCATTTATAAACATATGCGTCGAATGGCCTAGTACATTTAATCCCGCACCATAGGATAAATGGTAATATCCCATTCCAGAAAACTTATTTGCTATTTTTATACATTCTTCATAACAATCATAACGCCGATATATACATGTAGAAATTTTTCCAGAATGTATCAGAAAGTTTATATTTTCTTTGATACTTTTAGCAACTTCAACATCCGAAAAAATTTTTGTTTTTTCAGTATGCAAAGAAATATTAAAAGATAACATATCAGGCTGTTTATCTTTTAATGTATCAATCAATTTCACTAAATGTATTTTACTACAAATATAGTCATCGGCGGCAAATATCCAGCAATAATCCCCTGATGCAAATTCAAAACAATTTCTAATATTGCCATCAACGCCTGTATTTGCTTCTGTGGATATTAATTTTACTTCATTGAGCTGGCTAAAATATTCTTTCACAACATCAAAATTATTTGATTTGTTATCTGAGACAATTATTTCTATACACTTTGAAAATTCATTATCCAAATTATCAATAATATCTAAAAGATTTTTTATAGATATTTTTAACTTATCTAAATCATTATAATTTATAAAACATATACTTAATAATTTTTCACCCATTGCTTGTGCCCTTTACAAACATTATTAAAATAAGAGGTAGCATAAAATCTGTTAATAACGAAGATCCTGCCATTAGATTCACTGCTGTAAGGCCAGGCATAAATAATAATAATGTATATTTTTCAACATTTTTAGTGTTTGTATTTGCGTATAATTGTGACCACATTATGACTAATATTAGTAAAAAAGCGATTAAGCCAATTAAGCCATAATTTAAGAAAACATCAAAAAATAAAGACTCTCCATATGAATAATTCATAATATTCAAAGCATTTTTTGGTGATAGCACCAACCCAAAGGTTAGTTGTTCTGGATTTAATTGAAAAAAATCTAAAATAGCACTCCATAGTACGAGCCTTTTTGAGGCAGTAATAAATGTATCTGGGTTACTAAAGTCAAATTTATTTATTAGTACAAGGCCATATATTGTTAAAATCATTAAAATTATAATGGATATAAATACTATAAAATTATTACTAATGTATCTTATTCTTTTTTCTCTCGGAAGTGTGTAAATCGCAAAAATTGAAAAAAATAATATTAACATTCCAGCCCTGGAAAATGTAAATATAATTATAAAAAATATGATAAAAACAATTATTTTATTATTAGCTTTATATATACAAAGATATAAAAAAATAAGGCCGTATAATATTGATGTACTAATGGATGTAGTCCCAACTTCTTTACCGTTGAAGCTAGATCTGAACACACCATTTAATAAATCAATTCCAGTTCCTGTCATTCCCATAATCCTATACTTAGGTGAATAGTCAAACAAATAAGTAATAAAGCTTGGATGTTCTTGAAAAAATGTAAATATAATTAAAAATAAATTAGCTACACCAATAATAATCCATGCTAAAATTATTTTTTTAGTATTTATATTTTCAGTTATGTATTTTGTAGGCACAAGTAATAAATTAAAAATTAACAACTGTTTAAAATACTGCAAATGAATAATTTCTTTTGTAAACAAAAAAGACACAAATAGATACATTTGTAGAAACCAAACTATAAATATAATCTTTAAGTATTTTGTTTCGATTTTTCCTAATAAAACAAAGAAACCGATATAACTATATAATAAAATGTCTTGCAAATAGATAAAACTATTATTTAATCCAATTTTAGGTGAAAAAGCATAACTGATTAAAACTATAAATAAAATATTAAATTTAACCATATGATTTTAAACATCTATTAAGTTCATTTAATTGAGACGCAATTCCTAAAGGCGAATATCTATTAATATTACTAGATTCACTAAAAAGGAAATCATTTGATGCTTCCACCATTGCGTTCCATTGATCTTCATTCATCTTTGATAGATATGAATGCAAATTAGCTATAGAACCATTAAAAGATCTTAAATCTATAAAGCAATCAGTTGGAATAAACCTTTGAATATCTGTAGCTCCAAGATAGATTGGCACAGCCCCATGTATAAGTGCATCAAAAATTTTTTCTGTTACATAACCGGACTGTGTAATACAGTTTTCTATACATAAATAGAATTTACTCTCAGAAATTACTGAGCTTTTATGTTCAATAGTACCACCGTAGACATTTTTTATATTTCTTCTAATTTCAGGAGGTAAACGACTGTTTTTTCTCTTAACATCACCAAATGATAAAACATCACTCCATCCACCTCCAAACAAAGAAAATTCATTTTCTCTATTTATACCATACCAGTTAGCAATATCCACCCGCGCTTTATATCCTGTATCATTTGACAATAACCCTTTTGCATTAGAAATAGTTGATATAAATTTACTTCGATCTTTAAAACTTTGTTTTTTGAGTGAAATATCCTTTGTTGGAAACTCTAGTGGACCAGCTTGTAAGTTTAATAAAAAATATTTCTTTGGATAACTATTAATTAAATTTGTGTCCCAAGTAAAAATAAATTCATGCTTTTTATGTTTGATGAAATCCCAATTGCAAACTTCAGCTATGCTAGACTCCCATAGATAAGGGACAAAGCGAGTATCTTTATTTTTAGCAATAAGTTTACCTAAATTTCTGAAGCCAGAGTTTCTGTTTGATATTCGGTTTTTTGATATAATCAAATTTGTTTTTAGTGGACCCCTATTAAAGGGTGTAATATTTGAAACAATAACAATATCATCTGGTTGTAGCTGCTTATTAGTTAAGAACTCAAAATTTATCCCAAACTTTTCACATTCTCTTTTTATTTCCTCGTAAGCAGTATTAGATACTTTTTGAAATGGCGTATCATACCTATTCTTTTGTTCTCCGATTGATGCATCATTTTGATTTTCAATATAAAGGTATATATTATCCATGAATTATTTTTCCAATAAATTTTTATACGATTTGATCAGATTTTTTGTTTTAAATCGTTCATAAATAATTTTTTTATTAGCCTCAGAAAAGTGATTATTGTTGAGTCTAACAAAAGACTCATAAGCTCTTTTGAATCTATCAACAATAATCACTTCGTCTTCATCTATGTCATATTTGATAAGCGTACCAAGATTGTTGGATATATAGTCATCCTTTAATTCTTCTAATATATTTCTACAAGGAAACAAAATTTCTTTTGGACCAAATTTACAATCATTAGAAAAAACATAAAGGCCATTTGAAATTGCTTCTATAATGACATTTCCAAATCCCTCTATTTTAGATGAAAATAATAATATATCATTATCTTCGTAATCTTTATTTAAGCTTGAGGTCCAATCTTTTAATATTATTCTATCAGATAACCCATTGATTTTAATTGCATCTTTTATAGCTTCTTTTTCAGGTCCTTTTCCAATAATCGTTAAAATTAATTGTTTGTTTTCTTTTTGCCAAACTGTAAATATTTTTATAGCTAAAAGGATATTTTTTTGCTCTACAAAACGACCTACTAACAAGATTTTATTCATAGCCTTTGGCTTAAAAGCTAAATTTTTATCAAAAAGATTTTTATCAAAATTATAATTTTTTTCCAGTAAACTATTGTGAATTACATCTGAGTCAAAATTTGGTATTTTTTGTTTGTATGCGTAATTTAAACCATTAGATACAGTCACCAAATTTATTTTTTTAGTTTTGCTCGCCCATTTGTAAATACTATTATGAATAAAGCCTATCACTCCTGATGGAAATTCATTGTTATGTAGAGATAAAATTTTTCTTTTGAGTGTGGGGGCAAAAAAAGCTAGAAAATTTTCCTCATGTAGCCCTGATATAATATATGGATTATGGCGTAATGAAAAATATACAACCTTAAAATAACAATATATTAATCTAACGAGTCTTGGTAATTTTATTTTTTGATGAGTATATAATACAACTACTTTATATTCACTCTGATCAAATCCCTGCCGAATAATTTCAAATACTCTTTCTGCACCACCACCATATTTTCTATTTATAATAAGCAAAAGGGTTTTCATTTGACCTAAATCTCAAAATTACACGTTTATATCTTAATTATTTAAACGCATTTAATATTCTAGAAAATATTTTTTCTTAATAACTTCAAGTGTTATTTTATTATTAAAAAAATATGAAATAATTATTATATTGTGAAGTATAAAAAACTTCACGTACTTACGTCTGATCCATGAGTCAAAAATAAAATCAATTCCATATCCTTTTACACATTTTTTAGCATTTAATATATTTTCTCGGTATTTCTTATTATCATTTAAAAGAATTGAGTTTAATGCTGCAATGTTAAATTCTTTGTAGCGGATAAAATTAAAGTCTCTAGTGGTGTTCTTTGGAATATCAGTTACATAGTTTTTATCAATATGATATTCCATTACATGTATAAAATCACTTGTAGTTTTTAGGCCTGATTTTACCGTATTAGACATTTGATCAGCGTGCTTTCTCCAATGAAATAATGGCCTAGGGATGATAGCAATTGGATTTTTCTCAACTAGCTCTAGCCACATTTGCAAATCTTCACCTGAGTGCCCCTGCACTAACTTAGGTTTAACATCTAAATTACCCCATTTTATACCAATCTTTTTCACAATATCTGTTCTGAAACATGCCGTAGGACAAGCAATGAAATTGTAATACTTCATTAGTAACAGGAATAGTTTTTTTTTATCAAAAATAATGTAATCTAATTTTTCATTTTTTAATTCATTTGGTACTACGTTTAAATTTGATGAACTTAATGAAAAAACTGCGGAAACATTTGTATTATTTTTTAATACATTTACTTCATATTCAACAATGTTAGGTTCATACGTATCATCAGCATGATAGATACAAAAAAATTTACTCTCAACAATACTATAAATTTCATTATAAGTATCTTGTATACCCAAATTATTTTTATGTGTTATAAGTTTTATTAAATTTTTTTTGGTGTAATCTAATAGAATATTTTTAGTATTATCGGTTGAACCATCATCTATCACTGTTATCTCGATATTTTTGTATGACTGCGCAATGATAGAATCTAGAGCATCTTTGATGGTACCTTCTGCATTAAATGCTGGCATGTAGACTGATACCTTAGAAAAATGGTTTACCGTTTCATCGCTTTGCATATTATTAGCTCTTTAATAGTTCTATTTTATTACAATATTTCTTGTATTCATTAGGCGTTCCTACAACATGGAAAGTACTGGCATTTGTTTCAAATCCTGAAATTTTATATCCCATTTCTAATAACTCTTTATAAATAAGTGATACAAAAGTTTCACTAAAGAAACCTAATTTAACTTTTTTCAAAACCCCTTCAAAACCTTTGCAAAATACTTCAGAATTCTTAAAAAGATATAATCCTGTTGAAGCGTAATTAGAAATCTTAACTTTTTCCTCGATGGCAATTATATTATTAAGGCCAGCACTCTTTGACGATGGTAGAACAAATGAATACTGGTCACCACAAATTGAATTAAAAACTTGAATGGAACCTGCAAAATTATCTATAAACATATTATCAAGTAATATTTTCTCACTATAAAATGAATCAACATTAAAAATTACAATATTTTCTAAAAAGTTCTTTTTCAGAAAAATAGATGCTGTTTCTGCCTGACCATTGGTTACTTTATCAATAGACACGATATTAATATTGGGATGTGGTAAAGTTAATTTATATATAATTTCATGTAATTTAAAAGTATGTAGATGTTCTTGCAAACAAATAAAAGTAATGCTTTCAAACTGCTCCAAATCAAAGCTTAATAGAACTTTATTAAGTACAATATCATCACCAATTTTAAGAAGGAATTTTGGTGTCGTATACCCAACTTTTGAAAATCTAGAACCTTTTCCAGCCATTGTTAAAATCAAATGCATTTTAAAAATTCCATTCGTTAGATGGCTGCAAGTGAATCTCTTTTAATCCGATGCTTTTTGGAAGATTTATAATATTTTTAATAAATTCGGCAACCTCTTGGGTTACCATAAAACCGTCTCGTAAATCTTTTCTTAAATTATGCTTATCCCATAATGGTGTATTAATCCCCGCAGGATGAACATTTGTTATCTTTACATTTGAATTTATATTTTGTGCAAGTGAGTCAAAAAAACCTTTTAATGCAAATTTTGAAGCAGAATAAAATTCTTGATGTTTTTGTGCCCTCACACCTGATACTGAATTTATATTAATTATACGCCCAACTTTACGATCTCTTAAAAAAATTTTAGTTAAATCAATTATAGAAAATACATTTATTGAAAACATTTCAAAATAATTATAATCATTCAAATTATCGATACGAGAGTCTGAAAATATACCAACATTATTAATTAATATGTCAGCGTCTCTAATCTTTTTCTTTTGTTCGTAAGTTAAATTATTTAGCGCATTTTTTTCGGTAAAATCAATTTTTATATGTTGAATGTTATGTTTAATAGAATCTGGGCAATTACGAGATAGGATAGTCACTTCGTAGTCAGGCATCATTAATTTAGCTATTGCCAATCCAAGCCCGGAACTACCCCCAGATATTAGTACACTTTTATATTCACTCATCGATATGAACCTGCATAATTTTAACAGTTTCTTCGATAAGAGAAAAATTGATATTTTCTAAAAATATAATTTGTTCTAGTTCACAAGGTACTGGCAGGTTTACAGAACCCGCTCTATGCTTTTTTGCATCATTTGAACTTTCAAACAATAACATTGGGTCATTAAAATACGGATGGGAAATAGGAAGTCCAGCATGTTTTCCTAAATTAATTATTCTTTTTACTAAACTTTTATTTGTGTGTCCTAAAATTTGCCCCATACATGACGTAAAGATGACGTCTAAAAAAACTGCTTCACCATGAGCTAGTTCATGTACTGTATTATCCTCTAAAGACTTCATTTCTGGAATAGGAGAAAATGTATGCCCAAAATCAACAAGGCGTTCAAGATTAGTTTCTGTCAAATTGGGGGCAAGTTCTTCGAGCATATAATGACATGCTAATTGAATTACTTTTAAACCCTCATCGGTGTCATAAAATTTATAATCAAGTAAATTTTCCTGATTATTTTCTAAAAGTTCAAAAAGCTTTTGAGACTTAACTATAGCAATCTTTATAATTTCAGCTAACCCATAAGAAAAATGTTCTACAGGTAATGTTTTAAGAAATATTGGTGAAATTACAGCACCGATTCCGGGATAAAATGAGCCAATTCTATTTCGTCGACCAAAGTGATTTACTGAAGTTTTAATACCAATTGCTGTGTCAACTAAACTTAATAACGTCGTCGGAATTTTTATATATGGGACACCCCTCCTATACATAGATGCAGCAAAGCCGACTGTATCTAACAATACACCTCCACCTAGTGCCAATATTGGATTACCTCTCCTCGGAACCC
>Ga0206125_10003444_pt1 | contig 15177 bp, 7 predicted proteins | sample Helgoland_Spring_4_FD_148598 | JGI IMG/M metagenome (GOLD analysis project Ga0206125, IMG submission 148598) | Pelagic subsurface seawater microbial communities from Kabeltonne, Helgoland, North Sea - Helgoland_Spring_Bloom_20160331_1 | ecosystem: Environmental > Aquatic > Marine > Epipelagic ... | reverse complement strand
TGAAGCTATAGATATTGCACCAACAACTATTATGCTTATAGTTTTCAAGTCTAAAGTTACTTGAGTGTTTTCTGATATATTAGTCATAGTTTTTATTTGTACTTCTTAAACATTAGTTTATATAGTAGGCTGTTCCAAGCTTCCTGTATTTTGTCAATTACTTTTTGCATACTTAATTTTTTTTATTTTGGTACACAGTTAGGAACCTTTCTATTACCTTTTTTCTTCATACCAACTTGTTTATAATTTTTCCAGCAAGGCCCTTTTTTGATTAACTTTTTCAATAATGGTGATTGTTCATTCATAATACTAGTTGAATTTTCTTGTTTTAAATTTTCTTTTTGTAAATGTTGATTTTCTTTTTACAGCTTTCCTGATTTTAGCTTTTTCTTCTTTCTTTATACCTAATTCCCAATCTTGCCAACCAGCAAATAATGCTACTCTTTCCCAGAGCTCTAAATCACTTTCTGTAGCTTTAGTTACATTGTTTACTTTTTTAACAACTCTGTCTAATGGTATATTTGTCAATGCAGATATAACGTTACCACCAGCTAGAAATGCTGGATTATCTAAGCTAAAACCTTTTGTCATCATCTCTTCCTTATTCCACTCATAAGCTCTAGCAGCTTGATTTATACGTGATAACTTAGCTGAAACAGGTGGAGATATCTTAGTAAGTTCATAACCAACTTTCTCGTACTTAGGTCTTTTCTTTTTAGATTCGTTGATTATTCTTATAATAGCATTTTTACCTACAGATATAACAGATCCTGCGATACCAGTACCTCTTAGTAGTGAATCAGCCATACCATTAGCTATATTAACATACTTATCTTTTGCTTTTTCATCTTCAACTTCTTCTTCATCAAAAGCCATTGCAAATAATGCTTGTTGTATAGCGTTAAATATTAGGTTTTGTACAGTGGTATAATATATTATTTTACTTATATTAGTTTTAGCATCCCCTCTACCATTTTTAAGATCACGTATAGCCTTATCTGTAAGTCTAGCGTACTGAGCGGGTGTATTAGCAAAAGCTAGTATCAACCTACCTAATGGTCCAGCTTGTTGAGCTGATATTTTATCTGGTCTAGAAGACTGTTGAGACTCTTCAGCATTCTCTCTAAAATCTTGAAAAGCTTTTTCTTCTGCCTGAGCCTGATCCATACCTTGTTTCGTGTATGTTTTAATTCTGTTTCTATAAAATGTAGCACCACCTGAAGCAATAGCAAAACTATCTGCTATTTGCGTAGGTGCAAAGCCTAATTGCAACAGTTTGTTTATAACACCTCTTGGACCTTCTTGCTTAGCCATATCTGCTATATCAGCTTCATTTACATTCATACGTAAACCAGATCTACGTTCTTTTAAGAAGTCTGAGTTTATAAGTGTTGTAAAATCTTTCCAGTATTGTTTTTGATTACCAAACGCTTTAGCGGCAGCGTAAGGATTGTTGTCAGTAAAATTAATAAAGTTAACAGCAGATAAAGTTTGAAGCACTGCTGATCTAGTATTAAAGAACATTATAGCACCAACACTACCCTGCAACCAGTCAGTAAATCTACCAGTTAAGCTATCATCAGAGAAAGATCTATTTCTACCAGTCTTCATACGCTCTAGACTATTCTCTAAAGCTTTTACATATTTTATACCGTAAGCAGCTTCTAGTTTGTTTTTATTTTCCTTACTGAATATAGCATCGACATTTGTTTGCCATTGCTCTAAGTACTTAGCTCTTTTAATAGTATTTAAACCTCTTAACATATCAGTAGATATACTACCAGCCACCCAACTTTCTCCTGGTTCAGGGTATATATCACCTTTTTGTATAGCTATTAGTTGATCAGCAAAAACTTGTAACTCAGAGTTATTTGAAACAAAGCTATTTAATTCTTTTAAATCATTTTTACTTATACCAGGCACTTCAGTTCCCTGTTTACTCCAAACGTATACTCTAACAGCTTGCTCTCTAGTCCAAGGCTCTCCAGGTACTTTTTTACGTAAGTTTTTAGGTACAATACCTAACTGCTTTTTCAATGCTCTATAATCATTCATCATAGCAAGTCTAGCTGAAGATAAATCGTTCATAGCCCTAGCATATGGATCTAGTAGATTTTGTTTATACCAAGCCATTTGAGCATCACCTTCTTTTCCTTTACCAAGCGTTTCGTACAGTAAACCTACAAAGTCTTGAGCAGAGTATGATATACCTCTAAATACTTTACCTCTACTAGCCCCAGCTACTTGAGCTTTAGCTCTACCGTAAACTTTTTCAGAAGCAATACCTGTAGCACCTTGTAGTATATCATTAAAGTCTTTATTTAATTTACTAGCCTTGCTAAATTTAACATAAGCTTGCTGCACTTTAGATTTAACGTCTAAAACACTTAAAGCATCTTTAACTGCTTTTACGTTTCCAGTGTGATCATCAGCGAAGTAAAAGTCATTATAACCATCAGCAGCTTTATCTACTATCCATCTAGCTTTAGCTTGTGGAGTACCATCACCTAAACCTGTTATATTTTCTAGTGGAATATTTAATCCCATACTTTCTAAAAATTCCTTTATAGGTCCAGCAGCATCAGCAGGTCTTGCGGTTAAGACAAATACATCTTTAGTACCACGTTTGTCAGCTATTATTTTAGCCACATCTAACAAAGGTCCTTTACTCCCTTGCATTACTTTACTGAATTCAGAAAAGTCCCACTCAGCACCTTGAGCCTCCATATTACCTGCTTCTTTAGCGAAGGTAGCAGCATCAATAGCACCTTTGGTTCCATCCGGCATAGTATATAATACATTGCTTTTAGTTCTAGCTAGTGTGTCGTCAAAATCAAATACTCTAATTTTTCTAACTGGAGCATCAGGATCTCTAGCTATAGACATTGCTTTGTCTAATTTAGACATAGTACTTAAAGCTATTGGATTTGATTTACTGAATTTAGATTTATAGAGTTTAGGTAGTTTTTTGTTATTACTTTCAGCAGCCCCCTGCTCAGCTTTATTCATTTCAAGTGAAACTTTTCCACCGTAACTATTCACGCCGAACTTCTCAAAAACAGTTTTACCATCTGAAAGAACAATATTATTTGGGTCTATACCAAAATCATTAGTCGCCACGTTTAAGTTAAAGTATCTAGCCCATATGTTGTCAGTTATTTTCCAACCTTCAGGTGTCATTGAGGTATAGTTAAAAGGCTTACCATCTGGTTTTTTACCTTTTAACTTTTTATCGTCGTTCTTACCTAAAGCCCCTTGAAAATAGTTGTTCTCTATATTTACAAAATCAGTATCTATAGTTCCGTTTATAGCAGATTTAAACAAATACTTAGCTACTAAACTAGCAGGCATTGTATGTTCTTCAACTATACCACCTTGTAGGTTTTTAGAATAGAACTTTATTGGCGCTGACGTTCTTATAAAGTGACCCATACCTTGACTAGTACTTGACAGTAACGCTATAATAAACTTAGTATTTTGAGGGTCTTCTTGTATCATACCTTCAAATACTTTAAATATTTTCTTAAGACCTTTTAGTTTTCTTTTTTGTGCTTCTTTAAATTCTGCACTATTAAACTCTTTTAAAAACTTTTTGCTAATAACACCAGATGCTCCTCCAGTCACATATGTCTTTCTAGATACAGCTTCAGCAATGTCTACGTCATCAGCAGCAAAATCAACACCATCAAATAAGTCATCTATTGCTTGTTTATTTGTCAGAAAAAAGTTTCTTTTAGGCGCAGAAGTACCAGCGTTAGCAAAAGTGCCTTGAGTTATAAAAGACTTAGGTATTTTAGGGGCTAGTTTATTAACAAACCACTCTTTCATAGCGTCAACATCTTTAGGTTCTTTAGAACTTATAACATCTATATTTAGAGTTTTAGATATAAATCTCCACATTTTATTCTCAGCAGCTAACTCTTCTGATGTTTTAACAAAAGATTGATTTTCTATAAACTCATTTATAGTATTAATTTGACCTTTACTAAACTTAGCACCTGCTTTAATATCTACTCTAGCTTTAGGCTCTGCTGTTTCAGCGGCTTTTTCAACTATTAAGTTTCTAAAAGACATTGCAGCTAGACCTTTTATAGTTTGAGCTTCAGCAGCTCTATAAACACTACCATCTATTTTACCTAAAAGATTTTTATAATCTTGTACTGTTTTAGTTGGGTCTTTTTCCCATTTACCTTTATTGTTTTTTCTATATAAAGCGTTTAGTATATTGTTAGGTATAAACGTAGATTTACCTTCTATAGTACTAGGACCAGCGTAAGCATCTGGTAATAAAGAAAAGTCCTTTGCAGCATTGTTATCTAAGAACTGTCTTAAGTTTCTTAAACCGTCTAATTCTTTTTTCTGTATGTTTCTAGTTTTCTTAGTAAATACCTCTGGGTTTAAACCAAAAGCTTTACCAAGTGTTTTTGCTAAATTATCACCGATGTTTCTACTTTCACCAAAAGTTTTAATTGGTTTAGTTTTTAAATCAGTCTCTATGGCTTTATCGATCACATTAGAGACTTCTGAGCTATCAACTCCTAAATTATTTGCTACAACACCAGTATACTTTTTAAGCTTCTTAGGACTGATCTTTCTAGTAGGCTCTTCTTTAACAGATACAGCAACTTCTTCAGCAGCTACACCTTTAGCCTCTGTCACATCATCAGTAAATTCTTCACCTAACACTCTTTTCGATGCTTCAATTGCTCTAGCAGGTAAAAATTTATTTATATAAGCAGCTAATGGCACACCTGACTCTGGCTTATATTCTTTTATAAGATCAAATATACCACGTTTACCTGTTTCTATTTCGTCTGTTAATAGTTGTTTATCAAAATTTGGAGCATCTCTTCTACGCTCTACAATTTTATTTGTTATAGGTTTGAACTTTTCTAGTATATCAAAAGCCCCAGCAACACCTTGTTCGTCGTATATTTTTTGAACTTCTTGAGAAGCTTCTTCAGATCTAGATTCTTTTACTATTTTTTCATCAACAGTTTCTACTTTTGGAGCAACTAACTCACCCTCAACACCTTTAGTTACTGCTTTTTTCTGAGCTTTAGTTAACTTACCTTTTTCAATGCTTTTGTTATAGTCTTTTATAAAATTATAAACATCTCTACCGTTGTTAAATTTAATACCAGTAAAACCAGCTTTCTGTAGCACTCTTCTTATTGTGTCACCTATCCTAGTAAATAAGTTTTCTTCAAACACTAAATCACCAGTAGCAATAGCATCGGAAAATAAAGTTAATGTTTCTTCTCCAACTATAGCGTCTGGGTCTTTTTTATAAAGCTCTAATCGCTTTTTAAAGTTACTATCTTTTATTTGGTTAGCATCTATTTTGTCTAACTCTGATTTAAGTGCATTACCTAAATTTACAGCTGTATCTGGACTATCAATAACGGTTTTAAATAAAACACCGTGTAAAAGCTCGTGAGCAGCTACGTTGACAGCAAATTCCTTCTTGGCTATTTCTTCGTTTATAACTATAGTTTGTTCGCCAGTTTTAGGATCTTGCAGTATATAACCTTGCTCTGTAGACGCTTTTTTCTGAAGATTTTTATCTTTAGCTATTTTATCTGCTTGATCCTGATCTTCAGCTATTTCTATATTTATAGATTCGATACCTTCCGTTATGCTAGTGACTTTTTCAAAAGTTTCTTTAAATTTACTTAAATCAACCTCTTTCTTTACATTAAGTATTTCGTTTGATATTCTAGAATTATCTTTAGTTATAACAGCTTTAGCTGATCCGTATTGTCTAGCAGTTAACTCGTCGTTATTAAAAGAGTTTTTTAACTCCTCTAATGTCTTAGCGTTAGAGTCTTTTTGTTCTACTAGTGAAATTATTTTTTTCTTTTGCTCTGTTGAAAATGCTTTAGCTGTCCTATAGTTTTCTGTTAAATGATTTTTTAACTCTGACTCTTCTTGTCTTATTTGAAGATCTACAGCTTTTCTATATGCTTGATTTTTATTTCTACTTCTATCTACTTGGAGGTTAGCTATATTAGATATTTTTTTATTTATTAATTGTAACGACTGCTTTTCACCGTTTAAAGCTCTATTTATCGTAGAAGGTGCTGAAACAATACCTGAACCAACGAGACCTTGCAAATAACTTTCTAGACCTTGTTGACTAGCCATAGCGTTTAACCCGTCCATAGTAGCGTCGACAATATTTTTTCCCTTAGCTAGACTTGTGTTAATTTCCTCAGTACCTAGTTGAAAAACTTCCGTTAAACCTTCTTTGTTTTGAGTCATTGTCAGACTTACTAATGGAGCTAATCTACCTGTTTGACCTGCTATTTGTTTCGATACACCCTTTAAACCAACATACTCTAAACCCATAGCTATTGCGCCTAAGCCTAAAGGCACATCTAATTGAGTTTCGTTATTTCTAACTAACTCTTCAATAGGGTTTTTAGAGTCTGGATATAAAGATTCTGCTTTAGTAGCATTATAGTCAATATACATAGGTGCCGCAACTTGAGGAAACAAAGATGCTCCTCTAGTTAAAGCTGCTGGAGCAGCTGTTGATATTAAACTACCTACAGCGTTAAACACACCACCTAAAACTTCAGGAACACTACCTTCTTTAAAGCCTTTAACTATTTCTCCAGTTTTAAAAAGCTTAGTTTCCAAACCTTTTACTTCCTTAAACTGATCTATTATATATTGTTCTGCTTTTTCACCAATTTCTACTCCAGTATCAGAGTATACAGTTTTTATATCAACATTTTGCGACGTATTTAATGTATTCAACTCTTTAAACCTATCTGGGTTTGATTTAAATGTAACCTCTTTATTAGTTGAAGGGTCTATAAAAGCTGTTGGTTTACCTAAATACTCAGAGCCAGCTAGAAAGTCAGCAGCATCTTCACCTGCAACTGTAGATATCCAGTCCATGAAACCTGCTTTGGTACCTTCCCAAGCTGATTCCAGCTGTGTTGGAATATTAAAAGTAGCTCCAGCTAAACGAGTACCTACATCTACTATAGGTTCTAGTATTTTTTCGGTAGTAGTTTTTTCTTTTTCAGGTACAGTATCAACTCCCTTGGTGACTTCTTCCATTAATGTAGAAAATTCATCAAGTTGAGCTCTAGACATTTTAGCTTTCTCTATAGCTTCAGGATTACCTCCAAACGCTTTAACTATGCTATTAAATTGACTTAACGGTAAATCCAAAGAAGTATCTACCGAAGGTAATTCCGTATCTTCTGGTTCCACGTACCCCGCTTGCGATGCTGTCATTGGCTGCACTACATCCGCATCCGCTGCAGCGCTTGTTGGAAAATCCTGTGGCTCGTCTTCAATAAGTATAGCGTCTGGGAATTTTATTAAAAATCCTTCAACTTTATCCTCAGGTAAGTTATAAGTTTTTTCGTTTACTTTATATCTTGGCATAATTTTATTTTATTTAATTATCTTTTTCTTCAAACTGTGAATAATCTATTACAGCTTTATCACCTGTGTTGATACGTTTAAGTAGCTTGTTTAATTCCTGTGCTTTTATACCTGGATTTAATAACTCTAGCACGGTTTTACTCATAGCTCTAGGACTAGATAGATCTACTGGTATTATTTCACCTTTTCTATAATATCCTAAACCTGTTTTTGGAGATGCTGACTCCCATTCTTCAAGAGCTTGTTTGTCAGAAACTTTTTTTTCTTTTCTATCTGCTAAAAACTCAGCTTTAAGGTCTTCAGTTGTCTGTATTTTAGAGTCCGTAGATAAACGTTTTTGATTTAAAACAGTTAAGAATGCACCTTGTTCATCCATAGTAAACTTTTTATTACCCTGCTTCTTTGTTTCACCTGCTAAAGAACGTACTTCATTTAAAGTATCTACAGCAAAACTAACGGTATCGTTAAATTTCTGCTGTGACTTATCCGCTTCAACTGGTTTTGGTGGTTTAATACTTTGTCTACCGATTTGTTTAAATATAACAGGATCACCTTCCTTTATTCCAGGCATGACCTCTTCGAGTGTTTTAACATCTTGAGCTGTAGCTTTCCTAAAGCTACCTAGTTTTTTAACAGCCTCCATTTCTAATTGCCCTTCGTAAAAAGCTAATCTATCTTCTCTAGACTTATCAAAGAAGTCTTCAGTTTTCATCTCTCCCCAGCCAAATCTATTTCTTACAAAATCAATTTGATCCTGCTCAGATATAGCATCTAGACCTGCAGCTTTACTTTGTATCTCAGCTTTGAATGCAGAGTTATTGTATAACTTATTATAATCTAAAACTTTTTCAGTTGTTAAAGACTCTGTACCGTCTTGATTTTTTAATCTCTGTTGAACAGTAGGTGTAACATAAAGGTTATCATTAGCTGAGCCGTTTTTATTTATTAAACCTGTGCCTTCCATCACTGAGTTAATATCTACAGCTGGTGATATTTCATTGACAAAACTACCATCTTCACCCCATTTAGCCAAGTTTCTCTCCCATGATATTTTAACTTTACCATCCTTTGTGTACTCTAGATCTTGATCTTCAAATACACCAGTTTTTTCCCAAGCTTTGTATGTCTTACTATTTTTATCTAAATAACCAACCACTTTCAAGCTGTTTGTGCCATCTTCATTATACACAAGATCTTTCTCGTAATCAAAACCCTCTAAAGCTTTATTTTCCAAAGCTCTCATAGCCATTAGGTTTTGCAATTCGCTACCACTATTTTTACCAGCCACAGCATAACCATCAACTAATTGTTGAGCACTAAGATCTTTAGTTGTTTCAAGAGCTGACATTACATAGCCTATCTCTTGTGCGCTGTTAGCCATGTATTTTTGATAATTTTTTACTTTATCTTTATATTCCTTTAACAAACCCTTATCTGTGGGTGGGTTCAATGTTAATTGGGTGTTATACCATATAGCTCCTTTGTTTTCATCATCTCCATTAGCTAATAGTTCAGCTCTCTTCGTAAACTTTTCTTGAAGAGAAACGTCTTTTATTTTCTTAGCCATTTGATTTCTAAGAGCACTTTGCTTTAAATCACCCTGTATCATAGTAGTGTTTATAGCTTCGTCTTTCTTTTCTTGAACCTCTTCGCCTTTTCTTTTAGCTGTAAAATATGCCTCTATACCTGTACTTAGTACATCACCTATTTTACTAACGCCTTGAGCCCATATCTCAGCTGATCTATCTACTATTATTTGTGGATTTCTATAACTCATATTTTATTAACTTTTTTATTTTAACCACTAAACAAATTACCAAATCCACCAGCACCACCAGCCGCTGCAGTAACAGCACCAACACTTGATCCTATAGAACTAAACATACCACTAATAGCCTGCGCCTTAGCTTGATTGGCCGATGCTTCATTAGCTTGTGCTTGCGATATTTGACCAGCCGCTCTATCAAGATCCATGTTAGTCCTGTTTTCCTTAGCTTGAAACATAAACTGTTTACCAGCTGCTTCTGTAGCTTGTACTCTTTGACCTTCTGATATAGCTACGCTTTGCATACGTTGTTGCTCGGCCATTTTAGCATTCATTAGGTTTTGCTCTCCTTGAGCTTTTAGTTTTTGGTTTTGAGCTTCTTGCTGTTCTATATTAGCAGCAACACCTTGTTTACTTTGTAACGCGGCTTGAGCTAGAGCTGTAGCGCCACCAGCAGAAGCACCTGTAGCTCTTATTGTGTCTAGTGTATTCGCTAAAGATATATCAGCTTGCTCTATTTGTATTTCAGCTGCTTTAGTTGCAACACCTAAACTTTCAAACGGATTAGATAATTGACTACTAAGATCAGTTGCTAAGCCACTAAGATCTTCTGTTGAAGCATAGGGGTTTGTTATTTGCTGTCTAGAAGCTTTTATAGAATCTAACTCAGCTTGAGCCCTTGCTTTGTCTCCTCTGGCTCTTTTTGCTGCTTTCTTAGCTTGACCTGACGCTACCATACCGCCGATTGCTGAAAATACTGCCATATTAAAAGAATTTTACTATTTCATGAGAATGACTAGGATCTACTTTCCAACCAAGCTCTTCATGAGTTTTAATTAATGATTTATTTCTACCTATAGAGAACATGTACTTTACACCGTTGGTTTTACAAACTTCTTCAGCTGCATTTATTAAAAGCGCTATAGCTTGTTTTCTGTCAGCTTCTTTGTAATCTGGATTAGATACAACCCATTCCAACAAAGCTCCCTTAGAGTTAGTGTAATATATGAAACCCGCCACGATAGGCACGTCTTTTTCAACCATTAAACCTCCTTTACCATTATCAGGTAAAAAATCTCTAGGTGGATTATGCCATTCAGGCCACTCATCCCACCAAGAACATAAGGTTTCCCAGTCGCTCTCTTTTAATTTTCTAATATTTAATTGCATTTAATTTTATTTAGTAAGCAGATGTCACATAATCTGAGGACACCGCGAATAATTCAAGTGGTAAACTTCTGTTATCACTATCTGATTTTATTGTAACTGTTGAGTAATAACCTTTAACACCGGTCATGCTAGCTCCAAATACAACTTCTCCAGTTGTAGCCGGACTAGAGTTGACTAGATTAGCGTAGTATTTACCTTCTTTATTATTAAATCCAGCATGTAATGTAACTCCATAAGTTGGATCTATGTAAGCACCATCGTCAAAACTTAACACAGGATTAGCAGTATCGTTTAGTTCAAAACTTCTAGCTGCGTTAAAATTTGTAACCTCCCAACCGTTAGATCCTTCGTAGTTAATGGTTTTAAATACTTTCGATGTGCTAGGATTTGGATTAAAAATAAATTGTACAGTTGAATCGTACTGCACTCCATATAAATTATTTCTACTTACCGAAGTACTGTAGTGCTGCCAAAGCTTACCATCTTTTACAGAGTAGTAATTACTACCTAAGCTAAAAGCTTGCTCTGGATCATAATCAAAGAAACTAGTCCAACCAAGCACAGCTTCATCAAAGGACAACGTGTTATAATTGCTACTTTTCTGTAAACTTAAAACATATTGTTTATTGTAAATGTCCCAAGCACCTAAAGCTTTACCAGTTGATGAAACACCATCTAACGTTGATAATTCGTCTCTAAAGTAGTCAACCATACCGTAGTTAGATATTTCAGTCATACCATCTCTAGACAATCTCAATACAGCGTTTCTATTTTTATCTGTAAAGTATTTTCTATAACCATATACAGCAAAACTTTCTGGGTTTTTACTTATACCAAAATTACCAGCATAAGGTATTATCTGACCTATAAACAGGTTTGATGAAGTAACACTACCACCTCCTTCAGCAGAATATATAGCGTCTTTATCTATTAAAGCTCTACTTACCTTGCTTTCTTGAAAAACAATTAAGTTAGTATCTTCAGCATATAATTTCTGTATACTACCATTAGCTGGATCAACAGATTTAGTTATGTCCTGACCAACACTAAAAACATTAGTATCATTAATACCTGTTCTAGAGTTAAAAATCCCAGAATATATTAGTGAGTTAAACCTTATAGATGATTTAGGCTCATCTTCGACTAAATAAGCTCTAACGCCGTAAGAGACGTTTGTGTTATTATAACCTCCTCTAATTCTAGCCTCCTCAACGTAATAACTATTATCTTGAGCACCACCAGTACTAACTGGATTAGAACCAGCAACACCTTCAGGCACTCCAGTAGAGCCGTTCCATATAGGAACACTATTTTTTATAGTCTTTTTCAAAAGAAAAGAATTAAAGAATTTTACCTCTATAGTTGCTGCCATTGATTTATTATTACTTGTTTATTACGTAAATTACTCTAAGGTATTAGTAAAGTGAATTTAACGTAAAATGTTTTACTAGCTGTTAGATTTGTTGGGCTTCCATTATCTTGTATTCCTAGTATAAATTCACTATCGTAGTCGTTGTTTGGTGAAAAAGCACTACCGTTAGTATTAATAACAGATGTACCATCAGAACCTATCTCAAAATTACCAGGACCTGACTGACTAACTATATAATAAGTTAAGCCACTAGTATCTAAGTTAGTGTCAGCTGATCCGTTTATACCTGTTATAGTTGGAATAATTACAAGCTGCCCTCCAACTGCGTCTATATAAGGATCGTTAGCTGTTTGATAAGTTATAGACGGAACAATATTAGTTAGTGGTTGATTATTTTTAGATACAGTACTAACATCTCCACCGCTAACCAACGTAACGTTAAACACAAAGTCAAAAGCGTTTTTAGATGCCACTGTATCGTAGTGAAAGAATTCATTTATAGCTGTTTTTACGCTATAAGTGTTGTCACCGTTATTGACAAGATTAAATTTTGAAGTAACATCCGCTCCAGAATTATCAGTAACAGACATCGTAACACTATGTATATTTGTTAATGTTGCGCCAATTATATCTTGAAAAATAAAACTGTTTACTACAGTGGTGTCGTCGCTAGTTGCTTCACTGTGAACATAATTCCAATTAGATATTAAAGAAGCTTGCACTGTTTCATTTATAGCTACATTTAAGTCAGATATTAAACCTGATGTTGAAGTTTCCCAGTATATATCTAAATTTGACTTAGTTGGTTTTGTTTCAAAAATATTTAGATTTTCAAATCTACTATATAATGTATTTCCATTATTATTGTATTCAAGATTTATAACACCAAATTGATCAGTAGCTGATTGGGATGTTACAAATTCAGCTATAAATGGATTTGATTCAGATCTAAAAAAAGCATAATAAGGACTATGAACATCGGTTACTGGAATTACAGATCCTGTACCACCTTCAAATTGCAGTACATCAAAGCTATCAAATAAATCCTCTATTTGATTAACAGTAAAAGATCTTCTTCCTGGTAAATATTGTTTATTACCTGAGTCACTAAAAGCAATTGTAGTATTCTCTACTCTACCAAATAATCTAACAGAGCTTCTAAACTGCCTGTCTTGAGAGCCAACTTCTGTTAAGTCTCTAGGCACTTTATTTATATTGTCATTTAATAACGTTATAAATGAAGCGTTAGTATCTACTAGAGGAACTTGTGGGTTTGTAGTAGTGCTATAATAAGGCGAGCCTTTCATAACACCTGCCGTGTATATATTGTAATATTCTTGCTCTGTTTGTTTTACAACTATCTTATATGAGTACCAACCTAAGGGATTATAGTCAGCGCTATTAATGTCTCCATTATACAAACCAGGTATTCCTATGCTTTCATTTTTATCTATACCAACACCACTAAAGACAGAGTTAAATCTTGTCTTTATAGAGCTACCTAGAAAATCAATAGAATTATTTACAGAAGAGTATGGTAGATATACGGTGTCTGCTCCAAAGCCACTAGATGTGTTATCAGTGTTATTAGATAATATAACTGTAGATTGTCTACCAAATCTATCAGCTAAGACTACACCTACTTGATAGTTTCTATTTTGTTTTAAATTGTGGTTTGGATATTCTACCGTCGATTTAGCAGAGCTAGTAGAGTTAAAAGGTAGTTTTTGAGTAGCACCAACTTGGTAATCTATAGAACTTGGCGGAGTGTGTTTGTTTTGAAAGTTACTGTATATTATTCTATTACTAGCAACCTCTTGCCCTAAAGCTTTTACCGGCACCTTGTCATATACTCTTATCAACTCATCTGACGGAAGTGTTTTGTAGGGTTTTTGAGATACATACTCATAAGTGTACATAGATGAATTACCTACTATGCTAGAAACTTCAATTGTCTCGACTACTTGAACAGTGGTTGAGTCAGATTCTTTGTATATTATATCTATTTCAGTTATTAAATAATCACTAAGTAAATTATCTGACGACACTGGAAGTGGTATCTGAAGATCTATTTTATTAACTTTATTTTCCATAAAGTCAACTACTGTACTTAGCGTGGTTTGTTTTTCGTCTCCAATTAAGAAATACCCGTCCTGTTTAGGTATGAAAGCAGCTTGAGTAAAAGGGGCTATTATAGAGTATTCACCGTCAGCGAACTTAAATCTATAACTAAACCTAACAAACTTGTCTTCAAGATACTGAGGATCTCCTGGAAAATCAGAGTTAAAGTACGGATTAACCTCTCCAAAATTCAACTTAGATCCTAAGGGAATATTTGTCTGACCCGTGCTAAATGTTAAAGTGGGTGCTACATAGCTAGAAACTGTAGTTCCAGGTACTATGTTATTACCTGTTACAGAGCTTCCATTCGTTATTGTACCAATCAAGCCAGCAATAGTTACAGATGTGGTAATTGTACTTCCAATAGCTACAGAAGTTTTAGCTGTGGCTACGGGCGGTAAAGATGGACTAGACACATCATACATTGTGGTTTCTGGGCCTACAAAATCTAAACTTGTAATGTTAGCGATTGTCTGGTTTTTGTTTACTTTTACGTTATTAGCACCTACTTCTGTAATAAAAGTGTTAGTTTCTACACCTGCACCTATGACACCTAAACCGCTTGATAAACCAATAACACTATCAACTGGTATAATGTTGCTATCACTTACAGCACTTGATGTTTGTGTAGCTAGAACTAAAGCACCTGGCTGTTCGCTTGGTTTTATTAACTCTATAGACTGATAAGGATTGTATTTAGCAACAGATATTTTATCTTCAGTATTGTAACTAACGCTACCATCTAGGGCTGATTGTATATTTATCTTTCTTGGTTGATTTCTGTTATCTGTCCAGAATAGTAAATTTTCTAAAATGTTTACACCTATTATAGGTTTGTTTGTTGAGAAGTTTAAAAAAGAACCCTCTACTAGTTTTGTTTTTTGAGAACTTAACGTATTATAAGCGTATATAAAGTTTTTAGCTGTTGTACTATATGTAGAAACACCTTCCACTAGATATGGATCAGTATAGTCTGTGAAGAATAAATATATAAAGTTGCTAGATTCATCAGTAACATAACCTATACACTCTATGTTAGGGGCTAAAGCGTCTGCGGCAAAATCACCATTTACAGCTATAGCGTTACCAAATATGTTTTCCAAAGCTCCAACGTCGTCACCTTGAGATCTACTAACTTGTATATTTTTAGCATCTCTATACTCGCCGTTAGGTATAAGTCTAGAATCCAAGTCTTTATTCATCTTGGATTTTATGAAAGCATTTTTAACTTCAGCCATTTAATTCTAGTGTTTTAACCATTTAGATTTACCTCTCATTGTTTGAACTATTTCATCAAGTTTGATGTTAGATAATCTTATCTTTGCATTTCTAAGTTTTGCAG
>Ga0206125_10003442_pt1 | contig 15184 bp, 17 predicted proteins | sample Helgoland_Spring_4_FD_148598 | JGI IMG/M metagenome (GOLD analysis project Ga0206125, IMG submission 148598) | Pelagic subsurface seawater microbial communities from Kabeltonne, Helgoland, North Sea - Helgoland_Spring_Bloom_20160331_1 | ecosystem: Environmental > Aquatic > Marine > Epipelagic ... | reverse complement strand
AGTTACGGTTTGATTTTTAGACTTTAAACTGTTGAACAATAGTTAAACTTTCGTATAATTTGTTTTGTTTTTGTATTTAAACTTACATTTGATGAAAATAACCGAAAAGATGGACTTTTGCCAATACGAAGAAGCTGTTGTTAACTATCATAACACTTTAAATATAAAAGGGATGCCTGTGCTTGCTTGGCCCTTTCATTTTGATTTTATAAATAGTTTAAAATCTGTATTTGATGATGCTAGTAAATTAGCGCAATTGGCAGTTGTTCATAAATGGAGCGACCATTTGTGGGATTTTGAGAATAAATTAATAGACGAGGTTGTTATTGTTACTGACTCCAAGTTGAGGATAGTTTTTGCTTCAAAAAACATTATCAACATGAACGGCTATAATAATGAAGAAGTTATCGGTCAAAGTCCTAAGATGTTTCATGGAGTCGATACAGATTTAGAAGTGTCAAATGAAATTAGATTAGCTATACAACATAAAAAACCTTTTGAGAAGAAAGTTCTCAATTATAAGAAAAATGGTGAAACTTACCAGTGCTTGATAAAAGGCTATCCAGTTTTTAACAATAAAGGAGATGTATCTCACTTTATAGCTTTTGAAAAAGTAGCATAAACAAAAAAAGGCCTTTCTATAGAGAGGCCTTTTTTTTATAAACGTTAGTTGGGCAATATTTAATCTTTACTTGATAATTTTGACAACAGTCTTAAGAACTCAATGTACAACCACACTAGCGTTATGATCAGTCCCATTGCACCAAACCATTCCATAAATTTCGGCATTTTTTGTTCTACTCCTTTTTCAATGCGGTCAAAATCTAAAAATAAATTTAAGGCCGCAATAATGATTACGAAAACGCTAATTCCTATGCTCATTATCGAATTTCCGTAATGCACGGGTTGAAAACTTGTAAACATTGAAAATATCCACGAAATCAAATAGTAAGTAGCGATTGCAAGAGTTGCAGCTACTACAACGGATTTAAATTGCTCAGATACTTTTATGATTTTAAACTTGTACAGACCTAAACAAACAGCAAAAGTTACAAAAGTCGCGCCCACTGCTTGAATTACTATTCCAGGATACCGTGCTTCAAAGATAGCGGATATACCACCAATAAATAAGCCTTCGAATAAAGCATATCCAGGTGCTAAATAGGGCGAATACTGCGGTTTAAATGCAGAAATCACCACAAGTATTAAACCAATAATTGCACCAACTATAGCAGGCACTATCGGATTGTAACCATTAAATGCCATCCACCAAATTACTATAGCCGAAGCCGTAAGCAATAAAAAAAGTAGGAGGGTTTTGTTGATAGTTCCAGATAGTGTCATTTCTTGATTGTAATCAATAACAGTTGCACGGTGCACTTGTTCTGTTTTTGATGTAGCAGAAAATGATTTATTATTCAAAAAAGGATTTTTAGATTTAAATTCCATCAGAGATTTTGTTTATTTTTCATCAAAGATAAATGAAAAATAGCAGGCATAAAAAAACCGTCTCGTTAAATTTTTGATAAGAGACGGTGTTTTTTTTGGTCAACAATACTATTCTATTTCAGATACTCTCATGGTGTTCACCATTCCTTTCTCGGTAATAGGCATCGAGGCTAAGTTGATAATGTAATCCCCTGTGTCCACGTGGCCTTTTTCTTTAGCGATTTCATTGATGTCAGTTACAGTTCTATCTGTACTCTCGTCTTTATCGTAGAAATAAGATTTAACTCCCCATAATAAGCTTAATTGAGTAAGTATTCTTTTGTTAGAAGTAAATACTAAAATGTGAGCAGTAGATGGTCTCCAAGCTGATAGTTGAAAAGCGGTGTAACCGCTATTTGTCATTGTTGAAATAGCTTTTGCTTCAATAGCATTAGCCATAACTGCCGCATGACGACAAATTGTTTTAGTTATAAAACGTTTAGTTTTGATTTGCGGTGTATTTTGTGGTACTTGAATTAGTGGAGAATTCTCTACTGCTTCAATAATTTGAGTCATTTTTTGGATCACTTGCACAGGATAATTTCCAGCTGCTGTTTCACCTGAAAGCATCACTGCATCGGCACCATCCATTACAGAGTTAGCAACGTCATTTACTTCTGCTCTTGTTGGAGTTAAGCTAGTGATCATCGTTTCCATCATTTGCGTAGCTACAATAACTGGAATTCTAGCCATTTTGGCTTTGCGAATCAATTCTTTTTGAACTAGAGGTACTTCATGTGCAGGAAGTTCAACCCCTAAGTCTCCACGAGCGACCATAAGTGCATCGCAATATGCTACGATTTTGTCCATATTCTCCAAAGCTTCTGGCATTTCGATCTTTGCAACAATTGGAATTTTATACTCGGCATGCTCTGCAATTAGATCTTGTAGGTCTTTTAAATCTTGCGGTGTTTTAACAAAAGAAAGTGCTATCCAATCTACTTTTTGTCCGATGGCGAAAATAGCATCGGCAATATCTTTCTCTGTCATTGCAGGAAGTGATATTTTAGTATTAGGTAGGTTTACTCCTTTTTTTGATTTTAGTTCACCACCTTGGATAACTTTGGCAACAACCTCTGTGTTTTTATCTGTAGAAACGATTTCGAAAATAAGTTTACCATCATCTAGTAAAATACGTTCTCCCGCATTTACATCATTGGGGAAATTGGTATATTTCATGAAGACTTTCTCTGCAGTACCAATAATGTTTTCAGCCGTGGTAAAAGTGATAAGATCTCCATCATTAACTACAACGCCCTCTGTCATTACCCCTACACGAAGTTTTGGTCCTTGTAAATCAGCTAATATTGCCGTAGTATATCCAAATTCTTCATTAAGGCTTCGTATCATTTTTATTCTTTCCTCAACGTCAGCATAATCAGCATGCGAAAAGTTTATTCTAAATACATTCACACCAGCATCGATCATGTCTTTGATGATTTCTCTAGTACTACATGCAGGTCCAAGTGTCGCTACAATTTTCGTTTTTTTGTTTGTAATCATGGGTATTAAAAAATTAAATTGTTTTTTGATTTTATTTTATTGGTCTCAACACTGTAAACAGTGGAGACAGTTTGAATTTTATTTAAAAGCATTTTTATTTTTAAGGTATTCATAGTATCCTCTAGGTTCTCAATCTTCAAAAAATAATCTACTTTTTTAAATTCAGGAAGTAAGTATACTTTGGTAGAAATTTCCATGTTCATTTCCGAAAATAAATTTTGTGCGCTTTCTATTTTCTTCTGAAGTACCTCGTTTTTATTTTGAATCAAATTCCAGGAAACAGCATTTTCAATATCATAGTAATAAAATCTTGAAAATTTTGTCTCTCCCTCTTTAATATTGATTTGAATTTCTTCTTTACTTTTACTTAAATTAATTGGGAGTTGCTGATTGATGAAATAGGCTAATCTGTAATCTTCTAATGAGGTATGTATCGCAATAAGATAATAATCTATTTCGTCAAAGTCCCCAAGATCCAGTTTATGAGTTGCCATTTCATGATAAAATAAGTCGTAAAGATAGTGTATCTATTGAAGTAATGACACACTAATTCTTGATGTTTTGGTAAAATTACTAACGAAAACGTTATAGTTTTCAGTAATTTAGCATTATTTTTTATCCATTTTTTCTTGAAATGCAAAATAAGCACGTTGGGATGCTTTTTCCTCTGCTTTCTTTTTTGATGTGGCTCGCGCTTTAGCAATTACTTTACTATCGATACTTAATCTAACACCAAAAAGACGTTGACCGTCGATCGCGTTGTCTTCAAAAATATCGTAATGAAATGTCTTTTTTTCTTTTTGACACCACTCAATGACTAAGCTTTTATAACTAATCACTTTTCCTTCTAGTCGTGAGATATCGACATATGGAAGAATTACTTTTTTTTGAATAAATTTTTCACAATAGCTGTAACCTTTGTCGAGGTAAATTGCTCCAATCAATGATTCGAATATATTACCATGTATGTTTTCTCCAAAATGATTAACGGGAACTTTGCTTTCTATGAACTGGATTAATTTATAATCTTTACCTAGTTCGTTCAAATGTTCTCGACTTACAATTTTAGAGCGCATTTTGGTGAGGTAACCTTCATCACCGTTGGGCGATTTGTTAAATAAATGGGCAGCAATAACTGCACTAAGCATGGCGTCTCCTAGAAACTCTAAACGCTCATAGTTCATGGGCGTTCCGTCTAAGCTGAATTTATTTGATGAGCGGTGCGTAAATGCTTTTCGATAAAATTCTAGGTCAGTTGGAGGGAAACCAAGTATTTTTTCTATTGAATTAAAAAAAATCCCGTCCTCTTGAGAACGGGATTTCTTAAATATTTTTTTTAGGATATTCATTAACTAGAAATCTAATTTTTTAACGAGTACACAGGCGTTATGTCCACCAAACCCAAATGTATTACTCATAACAACATTCATTTCTCTTTTTTGAGCTACGTTAAAAGTAAAGTTCAACTTAGAGTCAATAGCCTCATCATTTGTAAAATGATTGATAGTTGGAGGTACAATACCATATTTCATAGATAAGATAGTAGAAATAGTTTCTACTGCCCCTGCTGCCCCTAATAAGTGGCCTGTCATAGATTTTGTAGAATTTAAGTTCATGCTATAAGCATGTTCTCCAAACACGTGTTCAATTGCTTTAGATTCAGCAAGATCTCCTAATGGCGTAGATGTTCCGTGCATATTTACACCATCAACATCAGTCGGTTTTAAGCCTGCGTCTCTTAAGCAGTTTAGCATCACATTTTTTGCTCCAAGTCCTTCTGGATGTGGTGCTGTAATATGATGAGCGTCAGCAGACATTCCGCCTCCACCTATTTCACAGTATATTTTTGCACCACGTGCAACAGCATGTTCATATTCTTCTAGAACAAGCGCTCCTGCTCCTTCACCTAGTACAAAACCATCACGGTCTTTATCCATTGGTCTTGAAGCTGTTTTCGGGTCATCGTTTCTAGTTGATAAGGCATGCATGGCATTAAAACCTCCCATTCCGGCAATAGTTACCGCTGCCTCTGATCCACCGGTTACCATAACGTCTGCATGTCCTAATCTAATATAATTAAAGGCATCAATCATAGCATTTGTAGATGATGCACAAGCAGAAACTGTTGTAAAATTGGGTCCTCTAAATCCGTATTTGATTGAAATATGACCACCGGCAATATCAGCAATCATTTTCGGGATGAAAAACGGATTGAAACGTGGTGTTCCATCTCCGGCAGCAAAATTAAGAACTTCTATTTGAAAAGTTTCTAATCCACCAATTCCTGATCCCCAAATAACTCCTGCTCTGTCCTTATCAATTTTATCAAAGTTGAAATTAGCATCTTTGATAGCTTCATCGCTAGAAACCATAGCATACTGAGCATAACGGTCCATTTTTCGAGCTTCTTTTCGATCGATAAAATCTTCTACATTAAAGTTTTTTAACTCACAGGCAAACTGTGTTTTGAATTTTGAAGCGTCAAAATAAGTAATCGGAGCAGCTCCGCTAACTCCATTTACAAGAGCGTTCCAATATTCTTGAATATTATTTCCTATAGGAGTAAGAGCACCTAAACCTGTTACAACAACGCGCTTTAATACCATATCTAATCTGTATTTTTATCTTAAAACAAATAAAACCCACGCTTTCTTTACTGTATTGTTACAAAAAAGCAGTGGGTAGTACATTGTAAATATCTTTTTGATTGAATTTCAATCTCGAATCCATAATTTTAAAAAATAACAACACCCGCATACAATGAAGAATGCGGGTGTATGTGTATTATTTTTTAGCTTCCTCGATGTAAGAAATAGCTTGACCAACAGTAGCAATGTTTTCTGCTTGATCGTCTGGAATTTGAATATCAAATTCTTTTTCGAACTCCATGATAAGCTCAACAGTGTCTAATGAGTCAGCTCCTAAATCATTAGTGAAGCTTGCTTCTGTTACAACTTCGTTTTCGTCAACGCCTAATTTGTCTACGATAATCGCTTTTACTCTTGATGCAATGTCTGACATAATCTTTAATTTTAGAATTTAATTTGTTGGCAAAAATAAAAAACTTTATTTTAAAACAACCAATAAGTTGATAAATGTGACAACTAATTTATAAAATATATTTTAACAAAGACTTCCGAATGCTATTTATTTTCAATTATTATTCCGTTTTTTGCTTGATATAAAGTAGGTTTATTATGAAAAAAATAGTCGTTTTCGCTTCGGGTTCGGGGACTAATGCTGAAAATATTATAAAGTACTTTGCTGAAAAAAGAATAGCGAGTGTCGAAATGGTTTTAACAAACAATCCATCGGCAATGGTAATTGATCGTGCTCGAAATCTTGGAGTAGAGTCGCTAGTTTTTTCAAAGACAGACCTAATTGAAGGAAAAATACTAAATATAATTAATGTAATTCAGCCAGATTTAATTGTTTTGGCTGGTTTTTTGCTCAAATTTCCCGAAACAATAATTAAAGCGTATCCAAATAAGGTTATAAATATTCATCCGGCTTTATTGCCCAAATATGGGGGCAAGGGAATGTACGGCATGAATGTACACAACGCAGTGGTTGAAAACAAAGAAAAAGAAACTGGAATTACTGTTCATTATGTAAATGCACATTATGATGAAGGAGCAATAATAGGGCAAAAGAAGGTGGTGGTTTTGGGGACAGATACGCCAGAAGTGGTTGCCGAAAAAGTACACGACTTAGAGCAGCGCTTTTTCCCTGAAATAATATCTAGACTGTTCCAGTAATTTGAATTTAACCCAATACCATAACATAAAATAAGGGAATGAGTTACGAAGTACATATTTATACCGATGGTGCTGCTAAGGGAAATCCTGGTCGAGGTGGTTATGGAGTGGTGATGGAAACTGCTGTAGCTGGAAAAATATATAGAAAAGAGTTTTATGAAGGATTTCGCTTAACCACCAATAACAGAATGGAATTGCTAGCCGTAATTGTAGGGCTAGAAAAATTAAAGAATCAAAATACAAAAGTTCTTGTAGTATCAGATTCTAAATACGTTGTTGATTCGGTTGTAAAAAAATGGGTTTTTGGATGGGAAAAAAAGCATTTCGCAGCTAGAAAAAATGCTGATTTATGGAAACGACTCTTAGTTGTTTATCGAAAACACACAGTAGATTTTAAATGGATAAAAGGGCATAATAATCATCCTCAAAACGAAAGGTGTGATGAGTTAGCCGTTATGGCATCAATGCAAAAAGTACTTTCGATAGATGCTTTTTATGAACAGCAGGAGGCTAAAATATTGTGATAATTTTGCGAGTTTGAACTTTTGCAACTCTGCAACTTATAAACTATCTTTGCAACTTAATTCGAAACTCATTTAAATGAATAAATTATTGATTGTTGGGACTGTTGCTTTCGACGCAATTGAAACCCCTTTTGGGAAAACAGATAAAATTTTAGGCGGAGCAGGAACATATATTGGTTTGTCAGCTTCTTTTTTTAACCTTCAATCTGCAATCGTATCTGTAGTTGGAGACGATTTTCCACAAGAATATTTAGATTTATTGACGGATAGAAATATTGATATTTCTGGTCTTGAAGTAGTGAAAGGTGGTAAAACATTTTTTTGGAGCGGACGCTACCATAATGACTTAAACTCAAGAGATACATTGGATACACAGTTGAATGTCTTAGCTGATTTTCAACCTAAAGTACCAGAGAATTATAAAAATGCCGATGTCGTGATGTTAGGAAATCTACATCCATTAGTGCAGAGCGGTGTGTTAGATCAAATGACAACAAAACCGAAGTTAGTTGTGTTAGATACAATGAACTTTTGGATGGACTGCGCTTTACCTGAATTATTAGAGGTGATAAAAAGAGTAGATGTTATTACCATTAATGACGAAGAAGCTCGACAATTATCAGGAGAGTATTCTCTTGTAAAAGCTGCTGCCAAAATTCAAGCAATGGGTCCTAAATATGTTGTTATTAAAAAAGGAGAGCATGGGGCATTATTGTTTCATGATCAAAATGTGTTTTTTGCTCCAGCATTACCATTAGAGGAAGTGTTTGATCCAACGGGAGCAGGTGATACTTTCGCAGGAGGATTTGCAGGTTTTATTACGCAAAGTGAAAATGTCTCATTCGAGAATATGAAAAACGCAATTATATATGGTTCTAATTTAGCTTCCTTTTGTGTAGAGAAATTTGGAACAGAACGAATGGTTGGCTTAGAAAAAGACGAAGTCGTATCAAGATTAAAACAATTTAAATCATTGACTCAGTTTGATATAGAATTATAATGCTTTAAAGCCTCGGAAACGGGGCTTTTTTGATTTTTAAATCCAAGTTAGATTTTTTATCCTTCTTTGTATAGAAGGCACCGTAGATTAAAACAACACAACAAATAAATACACAATGAGCGACGCTTTAAAACACGAATGTGGTATAGCCCTAGTTAGACTACTTAAACCGCTTGAATATTACAAAGAGAAATACGGTTCTGCTTTTTACGGAATACAAAAAATGTATCTCCTAATGGAGAAGCAGCACAATCGTGGGCAAGATGGTGCTGGATTTGCCAGCATAAAATTAGATGTGGAGCCAGGAGAACGATATATTAGTCGCGTGCGATCAAATAATTCGCAGCCCATACAGGACGTTTTTGCTCAGATTAATGACCGAATTAACGATGAGATGGCTGCGCATCCAGAATATGCTGATGATGTGCCTGCCCAAAAAGCAAATATTCCGTATATAGGAGAGTTGTTTTTAGGTCACGTTCGTTATGGTACTTTTGGAAAAAACAGTATCGAAAGTGTTCACCCGTTTTTACGTCAGAATAACTGGATGCATAGAAACCTAATTTTGGCAGGTAACTTCAACATGACTAATGTGAAAGAACTTTTTCAAAGTCTTGTAGAATTGGGTCAGCATCCAAAAGAAATGGCAGATACGGTTACAGTAATGGAGAAAATAGGACACTTTCTAGATGACGCAGTGACTGATTTGTATCAAGATTGTAAAAACGAAGGTCTTAACAAGCGTCAGGCTTCACCTGTGATTGCTGAACGGTTAGATGTAGCCAAAATTTTAACTCGTGCCTCGAAAAATTTAGACGGTGGATATGCTATGGCAGGACTTTTAGGCCATGGAGATGCATTTGTTTTTAGAGATCCTGCAGGAATTAGACCTGCATACTATTACCAAGACGATGAAATAGTAGTTGTTGCCTCTGAGAGACCCGTTATTCAAACTGTATTTAATGTTCCTTTTGAAAGTGTTCACGAGATTGACCCAGGTAAAGCTCTGATCATTAAGAAAAATGGTACGGTTTCTATGAAAGAAATTCTTCCTCCAACCGTGAAAAAAGCGTGCTCTTTTGAACGTATTTATTTTTCTAGAGGAAGTGATGCCGAAATCTATCAAGAAAGAAAGAAATTAGGAAAGTTAATTTTACCAGCTGTATTGAATGCTATTGATCAAGATACTGACAATACTGTTTTCTCTTATATTCCTAATACGGCCGAAACCTCTTTTTATGGTTTAGTCGAAGAAGCACAGGATTTTTTAAATCAGAGAAAAAATAATTTTATTCTAAAAAATAGAGACACACTTACTGCTGAAAGTTTACAAGAATTATTAGCAGTAAAGATTCGTACGGAGAAAGTAGCTATAAAAGATGCAAAGCTTAGAACTTTTATCACTGAGGACAGCAGTCGTGACGACTTGGTAGCGCATGTTTATGATGTGACTTATGGAGTTATTAAACCAACGGATAACTTGGTGATTATAGACGATAGTATTGTTCGTGGTACCACATTAAAAATGAGTATCATAAAAATGATGGATCGATTAAATCCAAAAAGAATTGTTGTGGTGTCTTCAGCTCCACAAATTCGTTATCCGGATTGTTATGGTATTGACATGGCAAAGTTGGAAGGATTGGTCGCATTTAAGGCAGCTTTAGCTTTATTGAAAGAAAGAAATATGTATCATATAGTTGATGAAGTGTATGCAAAATGTAAATCACAAGAGAACTTTCTCGATCGCGATGTTGTGAATTATGTAACTGCCATCTATGAACCTTTTACGGCTCAGGAAGTTTCAGATAAAATTGCTGAGATGTTAAGTTCTCCTGAGATTAATGCCGAGGTTAAAATTATATTTCAAACGGTAGAGGATTTACATATTGCTTGCCCTAAAAATCTTGGCGATTGGTACTTCACGGGAGACTACCCAACAGCTGGAGGAAATAGAGTAGTAAACAGAGCTTTTATGAATTTTTATGAGGGTAAAGATGCTCGAGCCTATTAAGAATTAATTGAAATAGGTATTTGAACGATTTTTTAAGTTATTCACCTAATAAATTTGTTATAACTACCTTGTATACATAGTTTTGGCTTACCATAACATTAGTAGGTTAAGTTTATGGTAGATTTGGGGCAAAAAGGGTGGAAGAAATTCCACCTTTTTTATTGGAATAAAGTCAAGGACATAAAAAATAGGGCAAAAAAAATAGACGCAGTAGCCATAAGCTATGCGTCTATTTTTGGTATAATTGTTTATCTTATTTCTCCGAAGCAAATCTTCTTGAAACTTCAGTCCAATTGATCACATTAAAGAAAGCTTCAATATAATCAGGTCTTCTATTTTGGTAATGTAAGTAATAAGCATGCTCCCAAACATCCATTCCTAAAATTGGAGTTCCGCCGCAACCTATACCTGGCATTAGTGGATTGTCTTGGTTTGGAGTTCCGCAAACGTCTAATTTACCTCCTTTTTCTACACAAAGCCAAGCCCATCCTGATCCAAATTGAGTTGCTCCTGCTTTGCTAAATTTAGCTTTAAACTCATCAAAACTACCAAAACTACTTTCAATAGCTGCAAGTAATTCTCCTGTAGGAAGACCACCACCATTTGGTGACATTACTTCCCAAAAAAGATTATGGTTGTAAAATCCTCCACCGTTATTACGAACAGCAGCATTTTTTAAATCTAAGTTAAGTAAGATGTTTTCAATTGTTTTTCCTTCCATATCTGTTCCAGCAACAGCAGCATTTAGGTTGGTTGTGTAAGCATTATGATGCTTTGAGTGGTGAATTTCCATTGTGCGTGCATCAATGTTTGGTTCTAATGCGTCATACGCATAAGGTAATTGAGGTAATTCAAAAGCCATAATATGTTTGTTTAGATATTTATAAAAATTTATTCAAATTTAAACATTTAACTTCGGAATCGGAAATACTCGATTGTTATAATTTCATTAAAGTTAGGAATGAAGTTATTTAATACACTGCTTTTTTTAAGTTATTACAAAAATAAACAGCACTTTTATTGATTAGTTTTGAGCCATAGCCATACACACAATGCTTATTTTTACATTAGGAATCTTCAACAGCGCACGCGAACAAGCTTCTAAGGTAGAGCCCGTTGTAATTACATCATCAATCAATAAAAAATGTTTTCCGCAATCTTGCTCGGTAAAATTGACATCAAATAGGTTTTCGATTCCTTCGGATCTTCCTAGTAAGTTTTTTTTAGATTGTGTTTTTGAATAAACGGTACGTACTAATAAGGATTCATTGTATTCGATTTCAAGTTCTTGCGATAGTGCTAAACCAAAAGCAGTTACTTGGTTGTATCCTCTTTCTTTATGTTTTCTACGATGTAAAGGAACAGGAATAATAATATCAGGTTTTTCACTACTAAGCACCTTTTTTAGATCTTCGGCGTACCAAAGTCCCAATAGCGTACCAACTTCTTCCTGTCCTTTGTATTTTAAGTTGTGAATAAGTTCTTGTACAATTCCTTTTTTATGAAAAGAAAGAAAAGCAGAAGCATGTTCAACCGGAATCCTGCCATAGAATTTTTTGTATGCTTCATTTTCAACGATTAAATGATGATTCGTTAGGGGAATATTGTGTCGGCAGTTACTGCAAATAATTTTTTCATGCGTTAATAAAATTGTAGTACATCCACTGCATATTCTGGGAAAGAATAAATTGATAAGGTGTTTTAGCATACAATTAAAATATTATTTGATAAAAATATGAAAATCAATGTTTCAAACTTATGTTATTTTCTTTTTTTTAAGTTCACTTTTTATATTTTTGCACTATGGCAAAACAAGAAGATATATTTAAGAACGTAGTTTCGCATGCAAAAGAGTACGGATTTATTTTTCCGTCAAGCGAAATTTATGATGGTTTGAGTGCAGTTTATGACTATGCACAAAACGGAGTAGAGTTAAAAAAGAACATTCGCGAATATTGGTGGAAAGCCATGGTGCAAATGAATGAAAATATTGTGGGCCTTGACGCTTCTATATTGATGCATCCTACAACTTGGAAAGCATCCGGTCACGTAGACGCTTTTAATGATCCATTAATCGATAACAAAGATTCAAAAAGAAGATATAGAGCAGACGTTTTAATTGAAGATTATGCTGAAAAGTTAAATTTAAAAGCAATTAAAGAAATTGAGAAAGCGAAAGTTCGTTTTGGCGATGCTTTTAATGAAGCAGAATTTGTATCAACTAACCCTAGAGTTGTTGAGTATAAAGCTCGTGAGAGAGAAATCTTAGAACGTTTAGGTCGTTCTCTAGGAAATGAAGATCTCGAAGATGTTAAAGCGCTAATTGAAGAGTTAGAAATTGCTTGTCCAGAGTCGGGTTCAAGAAACTGGACCGAAGTAAGACAATTTAACTTGATGTTTGGGACTAAATTAGGAGCATCAGCTGATACAGCCATGGACTTGTATTTACGTCCAGAAACGGCTCAAGGTATTTTTGTCAATTTTTTGAATGTACAAAAATCAGGACGAATGAAAGTTCCTTTTGGTATTGCTCAAACAGGAAAAGCGTTTAGAAATGAGATTGTTGCTAGGCAATTTATTTTTCGTATGCGTGAATTTGAACAGATGGAAATGCAATTTTTTGTACGTCCAGGCGATGAAATGAAACATTATGAATTTTGGAAAGAAACCCGTTTAAAATGGCACTTATCATTAGGATTAGGCAAAGAAAACTATCGTTTTCATGATCATGAAAAATTAGCGCATTATGCAAACGCTGCCGCAGATATCGAATTTAATTTCCCTTTTGGGTTTAAAGAGTTAGAGGGTATTCACTCACGTACTGACTTTGATTTAAAAGCACACGAAAAGTTTTCGGGTAGAAAATTACAGTATTTTGATGCCGAATTAAACCAAAATTATGTACCTTATGTTGTAGAAACTTCAGTAGGATTAGATAGAATGTTTTGGCTGTTTTCGCCACTTCTCTTCAAGAAGAAACGTTAGAAGATGGTTCTACAAGAACGGTACTTAAATTGCCATCAGTGCTTGCGCCAACAAAGGCAGCGGTTTTACCATTAGTGAAAAAAGATGGCTTACCTGAAATTGCACATCAAATCATAGCAGATTTAAAATGGGATTTTAGCGTGACTTATGATGAGAAAGATGCTGTAGGGCGACGTTACAGAAGACAAGATGCCTTAGGAACGCCATTTTGCATCACAGTAGATCACCAAACGATCGAGGATCAATCGGTAACTATCAGACACAGAGATTCCATGAAACAAGATCGTGTTGCGATAGCTGATTTAAAGTCAATTATCGAAAACGAGGTGTCAATGAAAAACTGGTTGATGAAAATGCAATAAAACATAATCATAGTAACAAAAAAGCTTCTCAATTGAGAAGCTTTTTTGATTAAAAACGGTAACCTAAAGTTATGCCTAGGCGCCCAACTATTTCAGGACTGTTTTTACTTAATAAATTACGCCCTATTCCAGTATTGATTTCAAAGACAAATCCACGTTTGTGGACCCATTTTGAACCCAATCCAAAACCTAAAGCAAGGTCTGAGTAACGGTCTTTTTTAATGCGACTAATATTGTTATTATTGTCATAGTAGTACGTTTTACTAGCTACTCCTGTATTAAACATACTAAACCCCTCTATAAAAAATCCTGCTGCAGTTTTTTTTCCAAAATAAGCTCTGTAGTAGGGCGTAAGTGTAAAATTACTTTCAAAATCATCTTCGTTTACAAAGAAAACAGTTGCGCCTATACCGCTATCTTCGTTAATTAATCTTTCATAGGTAATTTCTACAGCACCTAAAACTAGAAACAGCGCATTTCCTTTCAATTCATTTCTTTTAAAATCTGGCACTTCTTTTTGTTGGCAGTAGCTTGATAAACAAGACGATAAACACAGTAGAGTAATTAGTTTTTTCATAGTTTGGTTTTTTGCGGTAAAAGTAAGATTAATTTGTAAAAAATATATTTATTTTAAAATAGTGTTGATTAATTAACAAGCAAACTGCTGGGTTTTGAAAAAGAGAGAGATAATTGAAAAAGCGGAAATAAATTATTAAAACAGTTAAGGTTATTAGCTGTCAGCCTAATGATAGTTGTGTAGAAGCACAAGTCATCAGCTGTTTTGTGGTAACTAATATGCTAAAAAAATGCTCTTTATCGGATTTATTTGCACTTGGTCAAAATCTATTAACATTTAGTAAAAATCTATTAACAAGGGGTTTAGATAGCGAGCTAAATACCTATTTTTAAAACGTTAATAATTCTGTTTTGTGTAAAAATTAAAATAGAGTTACTAATTAGTTTTCCCCAAAACTACCATTTCCTTAACTTTATAAAGCAAAGTATTGCTTTAGTATCTAGTGTATGCCTAAAAAATTTAGGAAGTATAGTAGATGAATCATTCATACGTTATTATTGACGATAATCAAGAAAGTGTTTTGAAAACTAAGGCTATCGCTGACAGTTTTTCGGAGCTTAACTTTCTCGCATCTGCAAATACATATGACGAGGGCTTGAATATTATCTTAGAGCATGCCCCTCAATTGATTTTTCTTGAAATAGATCCTCAAGATAAAAAAAGCAGTTTATCGTTGTTATTGATAAATGAGCTTTACAGGTATTTGAAAGTAATGCCAAAGATTATAATTACCACCAGTAAAAAAGATCTAGCTTATGATGCATTGCAATACGATGTTGATAGCTACATACTGAAGCCTTTAGCGCGCATAGATTTTGTTAAGTCTTTGCTGAAACTTAAAAAAGCAGCTGTAGATATCCAGCCACAAGACCCAGAAGTCGTGGTAGCATCTAAGACCGAAGAGGAGCGACATTTAGTGCCTGTTCATAACCGAAGTGAATCTATAGAGCAACCATTAATTTTATGCATCAAA
>Ga0206125_10003438_pt1 | contig 15205 bp, 13 predicted proteins | sample Helgoland_Spring_4_FD_148598 | JGI IMG/M metagenome (GOLD analysis project Ga0206125, IMG submission 148598) | Pelagic subsurface seawater microbial communities from Kabeltonne, Helgoland, North Sea - Helgoland_Spring_Bloom_20160331_1 | ecosystem: Environmental > Aquatic > Marine > Epipelagic ... | reverse complement strand
AGTAAGGACAGAATCCGGCTTACAGGGGAGCGGCAACTTTTTCAAAAACCTCGGAGGCCAGGATATGCCTCAGCTTAAGTAACTGTAGCATAGGACGTTTTTTTCAAACGACTGTTTAAAATCGGGTGAATATGATATTGTCATATGGCGATCATTCTACTATGTTTCTCTACGTAAGGGACGCTTTGGCGTCCCTTCGCGGTATTGAAAGCGATGTCATACATGGGAGGCAACTAATCTCATCTCTGCCCCATCTTCTACTTTCAACCTCTTTCTCTTTTATATCCAATTTATCTTTATGGGTTTTATTGATGTTATTAAGCGGTGGCGCCTTGCAAACAAAGGCATGTCATCCGGTAAAAAGCGCCGCACATCCACTGCTAGTGAGAATGCCGTGGTAGGTTCCATGCAGCGTAGTGTGTGGATGAAGTTGCTTATTTATCCGTTATTTATGGCTTTAATATGCCTGATCGTTGCGTTTTACAGATCTGATCATACGCTATTTCATGACAGTGGTTTGCGCAGAGGGTTGCTCTGTATCATTGTGTCTGCGGGATTGATTCTCATTTACCACACCAGGCAGAGACTGAATTATGCCAATGAAAAGGTAGCGCTCGTCTTTGGTGGCATTGCCTTTCACTTGGTCTTGGTGAGGGTTGCTATTCACGTTATCGATGTGAATGCTTGGTCTGCTGATTACAGGATCTTGTTACCTCCCTTGGCTTTTGCTCCGATGATTGCTTCTGTTCTCTGTGGTAGGCATGCGGGTGTCTTTTCCGCTCTCAGCGTGAGCCTGTTTGGAGCTTTGCTGGTTCCTGTAGATGATGTGTTTTTCTTCCTGATCACGGGGCTGATCACTGGAGTGACGGCGGTTGTGCTAACCCGCTCTGTGCGTCGACGCGGTAGCTTGCTGAGGGCCGGTTTCTATGTTGGTCTGACGGCTTTTATTCTGGCATTGGCCTTTGATAAAATTGATTTTTCCGAGCTGATGCAGGGTAATGGTCTGTCTGTTGTTTTAGGCAAAACACTACTACCTGTCTCGATCGGACTATTAACAGGGATGCTGGTCAGTGGTTTGTTGCCCGCACTGGAGAGTCTCTTTGCGATCACGACTAATATTAGTTGGCTCGAACTTAGTGACCTTAACCATAAGCTGCTACGCAAGTTGCAACTCGAAGCGCCAGGGACTTATCATCACAGTATGGTGGTGGCCACGCTGGCTGAGTCTGCTGCGGAGGAGGTGCGTGCCAATGCTGCCATGTGCCGTGTTTGCTCATATTTTCACGATATCGGCAAACTCAGCAAACCTGAGTATTTTATTGAGAATCAGGGCGATCGAAATCCTCACGATACGCTGACGCCTACGATGAGTGCCATTGTGATCATTGCTCACGTGAAGGATGGAGTTGATATGGCCATCAAACACAAACTCAACCCTAAGATTGTTGAGGTTATCCGCGAGCATCACGGTGATTCGCTGGTGCAATATTTCTATCACAAGGCAATGGCGCAACGTGATGATATGGCCAAGAAGGTCGAAGAGGGTTTGGAAAACAAAGAAGATATTCCCGAGGTAGACCGAAAGAATTTCCGTTACCCTGGCCCATGCCCCAGTAGCCGTGAAAGCGCGATCATTAGCCTTGCTGATGCTGTAGAGAGTGCTTCGCGAAGTTTGACAAAACCCACACCTGAAAAAATACGCAACCTCGTCAACGAGATTGTCATGGCTCGGGTAAGTGATGGGCAGCTTGATGCTAGTGATCTAACGATGAGCGACATCAAAAAAATCTGTAAGAGTTTTGCTTCAACGATTCGCAGTATGATGCACTCGAGAATTAATTACCCAAAGGAGGATGGGCAAAATAAAAAGGGCAGCAACTCAGCTTCTCGTGCTGAGAAAAAAGACAAGAAGGAGGCTGTGGTTGAGAAGGTGAAAGACTGAGTGTATAAGGACGACTTTTATTCATGCCCGATCTAAACGTCTACAATCACCAAAAAGTCATTCCTCTGTCCGCAGATCTTTGTGGGAGACTGCATTCCTCTGCTTGTAAAGCTCTCTCAGTGGTACTTCGACTAGCTAAGAAAGGCTCTGATCTACATGGGCTTGATGAAGTCGAAGTTAGCTTTGTCGATGATGATACCATTGCAGATCTGCACCTCCAATACATGCAGATACCTGGGCCCACGGATGTGATTACGTTTGGGCATGGGGAAATTCACATTAGTGTGGAGACAGCAAGGTCTCAAGCGAGTGAATATGCTAATGATTTTGAGCGGGAGCTCATGCTCTACATTGTCCATGGCTTGCTGCATCTAGCGGGCTACGATGACGCGACCGATAAGCAGAGTGCAATCATGGACGATTTACAGAGTTCTATTCTTGCAAAGGTATGGTAGCGAGGATGCCGGTTTCGCTGACGAGGTAGTTCATTATCGCGTCGTGGGGGGCGTGAGGAACACTTGCCTTGATTTGTTGGTTAAGAGCAACGCCAAGCTTGACGCCTTTAAAAGAATCTAAGGCTCGATCATAATAACCTCGCCCGCGCCCCAGCCTGGAGCCGTCCATGCCAAAGGCAAGTCCTGGACAAATGATCATGTCTATTTCGGCGATGTTTATTGCAGGGTGCACGTCAGGCTGAGGTTCTGGGATCTGCATGGAATTAGCTGCGAGCTGCGTGCTTTCTGTGACCAAATGAAAGGTGAGTTGGTGCCCAGCTTGGCAAAGGGGGTAGGCAAATTTTTTCTCCGGCAATAGCTGATGCAGAGCTGAGAGCGAGATCTCTTCCTGAATAGCGGAGTAAATGCCAATGGTATTGATTCCGTTGAGAAGGTCTTCAGCGGCAGCAGCGATATGGTGGGTAATCACCGCTGAGCTTGATTGAATCGTCTCTGCAGAAATAGCAGCTAAACAAGACCTCATTTCCGATCTTAGCTGTGACTTGGCAGTTACTGGCTCGCTCATGATTGCATGGAACCCAAAAAGTGAATCAGAGGCACGTATAATTTTCGTTTATCTTATATGGGCTAAAATCCTTACTTGATGCGCTGGACAATAGATGGCATCTTCTCGACATCATGTTTTGGTCGAAAAGTCTGCTTGTCTACATGATTGCCCTGCTTTGTCTGGGCTCATGTGCAAGTAAGAGGACTGTGAGTAAATCACAGCTCAGGCTCGATCCGTGGGGTAATCCGGAACGTTTTAGTGTTGGCAAGGATAAGGACGGAAACCCACAGATGAAATCCGATCGCCGCAGTTCCTTTGAAGGTAAAACCAGCAGCATGGCTGCGAATCAGGATTTCAGCGGCAAGGACTACACAACAAAGTCTTATGCCAAAAAAAGGTGGGGAGGTGACAGTGTTTTTGAACGCAAGCAGTATCAAGGCAACACGGACGCCAATCAATATAAGATGGAGCCATGGTTCGTGCGGAAGCAGGCATCAGCTGAAGGTAAGCAGGCGCGTGCGGAAGGCAAAGCCTACCAGACGAGCGATTATGCCAAATCAACAGCGCTTGAGCAGGATTCAAGCCGTATGAAACATACCAGTGATGCGGAAACGGATGTGCGCAGACGTGTGTATAAGCAGCCCGATATTATTGATTGGAAAGAGCAGCAGGGGCTAGGGGTGAAGGACACCAATAGAATGTTGGGTCGCTCTGAGTGATTAGAAGCCTAATTAGAAGGGAAGCTTCGGTAATTTGCCGCCTCCACCCATGCCTCCCATCATGTCGCCCATGTCATCCATGCCTCCAAGTTGCTTCATCATTTCTTTCATCTTGCCCTTGGATTTCATCATCTTGCGCATCTGAGTAAATTGCTTGATGAAGCGATTGACCTCAATGATGGTATTTCCTGATCCTGCAGCAATTCTTTTGCGGCGAGTGCCTTTAATGAGTTGCGGCGTTGTTCTTTCCCTCTCGGTCATCGACAAGACGATAGCCTCCATACGCTTCATGCGGTTTTCGTCAAATGCGTCGGATGGGATTTGTTTCTTAATTTTACTGAATCCAGGAAGCATGCCCATGAGTCCATCAAGAGGGCCTAGCTTGCGGAGCATGTTCATCTGGTCGAGGAAGTCATTAAAGTCAAACTTGCCTGACTGAAGGCGTTTGGCCGCATTCATGGCCTCCTCCTCGTCAATATTCTCAGCTGCGGTTTCGACCATGCTGACAACATCACCCATGCCGAGGATGCGGCTGGCCATACGGTCTGGGTGGAATACGTTAAGCTGATCTAGCTTTTCTCCTTCACCGATGAACTTGATGGGTTTGCCAGTAACGGCACGCATGGAGAGTGCGGCACCACCACGAGCATCACCGTCGAGCTTGGTGAGGATGATGCCGGTAATGCCTACCGCTTCGTCAAAGTGTTTGGCGACAGAAACAGCTTGTTGTCCTGTTGCCGAATCAGCAACGAGTAGCGTTTCGCCAGGATCGACAAGCTTGTGTAAATCCTTGAGCTCGGCTACCAGCTTTTCGTCAATTTCCTGGCGGCCGGCAGTATCAAAAATGAGGGTGGTTCCATTTTGTGTCTTAGCCCATTTCAGTGCTTGCTTGGCTACCTTGACGAGGTTTTTTTCGCCGGCTTCGGGTGTGAAACAAGGGACGTCGATCTGCTTGGCAAGTGTCGCAAGTTGGTCGATGGCTGCGGGTCGGTAGAGGTCACAGGCAATCAGTAAAGGGCGGCGACCTTCTTTTTTGAGGCGAAGGGCTAGCTTGCCGGAGGTGGTCGTTTTTCCTGCGCCATTAAGTCCACAGAGGAGGATGTGTGCCGGCGGGTTGAGATTGAGCGGGGCAGCATCGGCGCCCAGTAGCTCGGTGAGCTCGTCATTGAATATTTTGACGATTTGCTCGCCGGGTTTGATGGACTTAAGTACATCAATGCCCATAGATTTCTCTCTGACTTTAGCGATGAAATCTTTGGCTACGCTGAATTCAACGTCTGCTTCCAGGAGTGCGAGGCGAATCTCACGCAGGGCGTCGGTGATGTTTTTCTCTGAGATTTTGCCGACACCACGTAGGTTTCTGAACGTTTTATCGAGGCTGTCTGATAATGATGAGAACATAATGTATTAGGTTGGAAATGTTATTTAAGTTGGTAGGCGGCCTCGCGATTAACGAGGAAAATCCAAGTCATCGGTTTGTTGTATTCGGTTTCACCCATGCTGCGCCACTGAACGCTGACCTCACAGGTGCGGCTGCGTAGACGACGACTTACCTTCCATTGGGCGATTTTACGAGCGGGATCGTATTGAACGGGAACTTTTCCAAAGCCAGCCACACGCATGACAACCGAATCAGCATCAATATTCTCCACCTTGGAGAGATCAACTGAGATACTGGGTAGTCGAGTTGAGATGATAGAGCCAGGCTCAGGAATGACAGGATGTGGGGTGGTTTGGATGATGGCGCCAAGCGTTGCTGCAGATGTTTTGGTGGCCTTAAAGCTTGTTGCGTTGCGGAAGATGTAATCATGTGTGCCAAGAATGATGTATCTCGGGATGGTGAAATTTGATGTTGAGCGAGTCGTTTTTCCGGGGAGAACGGTAAACAGGCACTCGTAGCCTTGTTCAGCGGCGATGGGTAGCATTTCACCGGTCACAAAACCACCTGGATAGGCGTAGCATAAGATGTCACCGCCAAATTGCTTTTGGAGAGATTTGCGTGACTGCCCCATTTCTTTTTGCAGGTAGGCTTTGAAGGCAGCTTCTCCCTTGGCTCGTTCTGATTTTACAGCTGCAGGGTATGGGTGGGAAATGGAATGACTGCCAATGGAACAACCATGCTTTTGCATCTCTTTTATCATCGCTGTGGTCAGAGCATTGCTGCCCCCATTGATGTAATTTGTGTAGAGGAAGATGGTGAATGGAAATCCCAATTCTTTGAGTATAGGAAAGGCATCGGTGTAGATTGATTTCCAACCATCGTCGATGGTGATGAGAACGGAGCGGTCTCCGATGGTTTTTTCTCCACGTTTCCACGCCGTAAAATCTTCTAAGCTGATTACATTCAGACCGAGGTCTTTGATCGCTTGCATTTGCCGCCGGAACTTGGCCGTAGAGATGAGCATCTCGGTGGCGTCTTTGGTTGAAGAAAAATCATGATAGCCAAGCACGGTGACGCGCGCATCAGATTTTGCCGGCGCATTGGTAGTCTTATTGTTAGTCGGCTGGGCAGTTGTTTTGGCTGGCTTTGCCTGATCGTCTGCTTTTGGAGCTGTTGAGCTACTCAGGTTTTTTGGCGTGCGAGCAATCGTTTGAGCTAATGTGTAGCTCAAAAACTTACCATCACCATTATCAAACGGACCATGGCCTTGCGATAAACTAGCAAGGACAGTCAGCACGGTGGCAATGCCCGAGAAAACAGCTAAAAACTTCTTCATGATCAGTAGAGAGCTAAAATATAACCCTATCGAGGTGGATGGAAAGTCCTGAGTCGCCCGAGTGCGATGGATTATGCTCGATTGTGTAATCGATGATCTCCATAACCGTCGTGCTAACTTAAAGGGCTGGGGTAGGTGCCTTGGTTGACGAGTTGTTTAATGGCATCAACGACATGTGGTTTATCATCAGGGTAGGTGACGCCAAACCATGAACTGGTGGTCTCAAGAAGGCTGCAGTCGGCTTTTTTCTTGCTGATTAAATCGTCAACGAGCGTAGGAATGTAGCATTCGGATTTGAGCTCATTACCCGATTCTTTGAGGAATTGAATGAAATGTTCCTCAAGCTGGGCGAAGAATTCATGGTTGAAGCCCCAGAAATTCATCGAAGCAAGAGCATGCTCATCAATCTCAATGCGGGTGCCGTCTAATTGGTTGCCGTAAATTTTGCCGTCTTGCTCCCTCTTGATCTCGGTGATTTCTTCCACCTCGCTAAGTAAGCCCTCATTTTCCGAGCAAATGCCGCGATTGACATCACCATGATCGGAAAGGGTTTTGTTGATGTGGTAGCCGACCATGCAGTAGTGGGACATGGAGTCATCGGAGTGGTTGGACTCTTTGAAGTAGGCTGCGATCCGTTGGTAGGCATCAGCGCCGTAAAAATCATCCGCGTTGATTACGGCGAACGGCCCGCTGACTGCGTTTCTGGCTGCTCGGATGGCGTGGGTGGTTCCCCATGGTTTTTCACGGCCTTCGGGGACGCTGAAGCCTTCTGGGAGATCATCAAGCTTTTGAAATACGTAGTCTACTTCGATTTTGCCTTCGAATCGAGCTCCTACGCCCTCTCTGAATGCCTGGGCAAAGTCTTCACGGATGATGAATACGACACGCTTGAAGCCTGCACGGATTGCATCATAGACAGAATAATCGAGCACGGTTTCGCCATCGGGGCCCATCGGGTCCATTTGTTTGAGGCCGCCATATCGGCTGCCCATACCGGCTGCAAGGATGAGTAGTGTTGTTTCCATGGTTTGAAAATTTTCGCTGAGTGATAAGGAAGGGCTTTTTATGCAGACAATGTCTAGCTAATGCAATGGTTTCTTGTAAGTAAGCGGTGGTTCTTTAACAAAGAATGTTAACAAAGAATGCTATTGCAGCTAAGGGCTTGTTATCTTTAAGATGTCATCGTGCTCCGAGGGTTTGCGATAACTTAGCGGAGAGCAATCTTCAATCTTCGCACTCAGCGCAGACACCTTACCCCACTCAATAATATCCCCGCCTAGATTGTATGGACGATAACCCCGAAAACCTCGACCAAAGCTTAGAGCGTAATCATGTGCGGCGAGTCTTCAATGCGATGCTCACGGCGCGTGTCCTAGAGAATAAATTGGGAAGTCTCTACAAGGCAGGGAAAATAGTAGGGGGAGTTTATCTTGGTAAAGGTCAGGAGGCTGTCAGTGCATCCATGGCCGCTTGTTTAGAGAAAGGGCGCGATGTTTATGCACCTCTCATTCGTGATCAGGCCGGGCGCACAGCATTTGGTGAGGAAATTTTAGATTGTACTCGCACCTATCTAGGCTCGGTCAAAGGGCCAATGCGGGGCAGGGATGGTAATATTCACCGTGGTCGGCCAGCTGAAGGAATGCTGGCGATGATTTCTCACCTCGGAGCAGCTATTCCAGTTGTTGCGGGCATGCTCTTGGCAAAGCGCATCAAGGGGGAATTGGATGGGGTAGTTGGTGCCACTTGCGTGGGTGATGGTTGCACCTCGACGGGAGCATTTCACGAGGGTTTGAATACTGCGGCTGTCGAAAAATTGCCGCTGATCTTAACTGTCGCCAATAATCAGTATGCTTATTCGACTCCGAATGACCGACAATTTGCCTGCCAGGACCTCGTCGATAAGGCTGTGGGATATGGTGTGCGTGGTCACAGTGTGGATGGAACAGATATGCTTGCCTGCATTAAGGTGATGAATGAGGCTGTGGCTCGCGCCCGTGAGGGTGACGGCCCCCAGCTTGTGGTGGCTTCGATGCTCAGACTCACAGGGCATGGTGAACACGATGATGGTTCCTATGTCGATGCAGCGCTCAAAAGCTCTGGGCTAGGCCGTGATAGTATCGAGGTGGGAATCAAGCAGCTCATAGAGGGGGGCTTCGCATCAGTGGAAGAAATTGAGCAATGGCAGCAAGATGCTGCTGAGCAAGTGCAGCAGGCAGTCGCTATCGCCCAGAAGGAAGACGGACCTGATCCCTATAAAGACGATTGGATGGCATACTCAAATCCTGAGATGCAAATGCAGAGATAATAATGAGTGATGTTACTTACATAGACGCCATCCACGCTGCTCTCGATGAGGCGATGGAGCGAGATCCTGATGTTTTTCTCTACGGGCAAGACATTGGAAAATTTGGCGGTGCTTTTAAGGCGACCAAAGGCTTGCAGGAAAAGTATCCTGGGCGGGTGCTTGATGCTCCCATTAGTGAGGATGCCATGGCTGGCGTTGCCATTGGCGCGGCTATTGAGGGGGCGAGGCCTGTTCTTGAAATGCAGTTTGCTGATTTCTCGTCTGTCGCATTTAACCAAATCATCAATCAGGCGGCGACGCATTATTACCGAACGGGGGTGCCAGTGCCGCTGACGATGCGCCTGCCATCAGGAGGAACCCCTGGTTCTGGACCCTTTCATAGCCAGAGTATGGAGGCTATCTATGCTCACTACCCAGGTCTGGTCGTGGTCACACCGGCAACGGTTGCTGACGCGCACAGCATGCTACTGGATTCTATTGCGATGGATGATCCTGTGATCTATTGTGAGCACAAATTCTTATATCGTTGGCTAAAATCCAAAGATTTATCAGGAGATCGCTTGCCCATTGGTCAGGCAAGAATCACGCGCCCTGGTAAACATGCGACGGTGGTCACCTACAGTGCGATGGTGCACGAGGCTGTTCGTGCCGCTGAGATGCTCTATAAAGACGGTGGCTGGGAAATTGAGGTTGTTGACCTGCGATCAGTCAAACCTCTCGATACGGACACCATTATCGCCTCTGTCGCTCGTACTGGCAGATTACTGGCCTTGGGCGAAGCATTTCCATGGGGTGGGGTAACGGCCGAAGTTGTCTCCCGCGTGTGTGCAGACGGTTTCCATCTGCTTGATGCTCCTCCGGTAAGGCTCAATTCTAAAGACACTCCAATCCCGTATCATCCCAAGTTATGGTCATCGCATCGCCCGACGCCAGAATCCATAGCTGAAGAGTTACGTAAGCTGTTGGATTACTGATAATTACATCTATTTTTACTAAAATTAAGCAACCATAAAATCATGCCTAAAGTTCCTATTATGATGCCACAGCTCGGTGAATCGATTGCCGAGGCTACGATTATACGGCTCAATATTGCTGTTGGTGATAAGGTGGTTGCGGACCAGGAGGTCATCGAGGTGGAGACCAATAAAGCAACGATGGGGGTGACAGCACTGTGTGCGGGTGAGGTGACCGAAATCCTCGCCGAAGAGGGGGTGAGTTATGCCGTCGGCAGCCTTCTTGGGGTCTTGGAGGTAAGCGAAGATGAGCTGGAACGCACCGGTGAGAAATCCATGGAGGAGATGAACGCTGAGGAAACTCAAGCAGCGGAGCCTCAAACCAGTGACGAGGAGCAGAATTTACATTTTAAAACGGAAGATGGTGGTTATAGAGAGCCTGTGCTGGTTGAACCCAGTATTAAGGGCTTACCGGTGCCAACGGGAAAACAAGGGGCACACTATATATCACCCCGCATGCGAGCACGGATGGCTGAGCTTGGCCTCAGAGCAGCCGATATTTCGGCCGTTTCTGGAAGTGGTGCAGGTGGTCGTGTTACGGTTGAGGATCTCGAGGGATTTCTCGAGCACATCAAAACATGGCCCTATACCAAGGCGTCACCGATGCGTCTTGCTGTGGCTGATGCGATGCGCCGAAGCTGGACTCGTCCGCTAGCAACCGTTGCCAGGCCGCTGGTGATGGATAAAATCCTCGATCATCGCCGTCGTCAGGCGCTTAAACCAGGGCCGGCGCTTTATTTGCTGAGAGCTCTGGCGCTTGCATTGGCGGAAAACCCAACTACCGCTGGTTATTTGATTGGTGAAAATGTGGTTCACCCACGTGCTTTTGATATTGGTGTGGCAGTCCAGGTCGATGATGGGGTCTTAGTTCCTATTATCCGCAACGCTGACACAAAGTCGTTGAGTGAGCTCGTCGAAGATTACAATCGCCTTGTTGAGTTAGCGCGTTCGCGCAAGCTTCCAGAAGATGCAACCAAACATGGAATTGCAACCGTGACTAACTTCGGTACGTTTGGCTTAACTTGGGGAACGCCTATTCCTCTGCCTAATGAAACTCTAATACTGGGACTTAGCGCAGGCGTTAAGCGCCCTGTTTGGAGTGAAGAGACCAGCACATTTGTTCCTGTAACAGAAGCAGAGATTGATTTGACCTTTGACCACAGGGTGGTTGACGGCGGTGGCGCAGGTATGCTGCTGAATCGTATTTCTGAGTTGCTACAGCACCCAGAAGCCCTTTAAGGGGGTTAGGCTGCCATGCTTTAGCTTACTGGCTCCATATCGAGCTGGTCATGAACGGCTGCCATCACGTGGGCATTGACGTCTGTGATGCTTGTATTGGCATTGATTACCTCTGCATACGCTTCATCTTTGAGGCTCAAGAAAAGCTTGCGGCAAAAGTCGAGCGATTCACGCTTTTCAAATTCGTTGGCTTCACCATCTCTGATGCCGATGCGCTCCAGTGCGGTATCGACATCAAGATCAAGAATAAGGAGCATATCGGGTTGGGGGGCAAAACTCTCATTTTTTGCACGGATCATTTCCGGATCGATGCCACGAGCGCCTTGGTAGGCCATCGTTGAGAAATAATAGCGATCAAGGATGACAACGCCGCCACGCTTGATGGTGGGTATGATCAGCTGCTCAACGTGCTCGCGCCGGTCGTTGATGAAGTATTCTAATTCATCCTCTATGCTTAGCCTGCCCGTGATTGCGCTATCTCTGAGTTTCTTTCCCCACGGTCCATTGGTCGGTTCGAAGCTTTGCACAACCTCGCGGCCGCTCTTTCTCAGCGCTTCAGCGAGCATGGTAGCTTGAGTCGACTTTCCTGTTCCGTCGATGCCTTCAATGACAATGAGGTATCCCTTGGATGCGGAGCTGTTGTGCTTAGTAGACATGAAGATGAAGAGTGATGGGGTTGTAAGTCTTTCTTTAGCGAAGAGGTGAGGCCAAGGTTTAGAGTTTTGACCAGGCATCCATGCCGCCGCTTACGTTGTATACATTGGTGAAACCCTGATCTACCAGGTAATCCATGACTCGACCACTTCGGCCGCCAGATTTGCAAATAACCAGCAACTCCTGGTCCTCGCCCATGGTCTTGAGTTCAGATACAAATTCCGGTATGTCGCCCATGGGCACATGTCGGGCAGCATCAATGTGAGCTACGTTGTATTCCCATGGCTCACGCACATCGAGTAAGAGGCCGTTAAAGGGTTCGTCTAGTTTGCTTTTGAGTTGTTCAACGCTTATCTCGTCTTGGTTATCCATTGTGTTTGTGGGCTTAGTATTGCTGCAGGTTTGCTCGTAGTCAATTAAGTGAGTGATGCTTGGATTTTCACCACAAAGAGGACATTCGGGGTCTCGGCGTAGGTTGAATTCTCGGAAGCTGGTGTTTAGCGCATCATAATGGATCAGCCGGCCTAGTGGCGGGGTGCCGCAACCCAGTATAATCTTGATTGCTTCCATGGCCTGAAGGCTGCCCATAATGCCAGGCAAAACACCGAGGACTCCAGCTTCAGCACAACTCGGCACACTGCCGGCATCAGGAGGCTCAGGTAGCATGCAGCGATAGCAGGGCCCTCCAAGGTGTGGCGCAAAGACGCTGAGTTGACCTTCAAAACGGAAGATGGAGGCGTAAACGTTCGGTTTTTTGAGGAAGAATGAGACGTCGTTACTTAGATAGCGCGTTGCGAAGTTGTCCGTGCCGTCGATGATGACATCATACTGGGATGCTATCTCCATGGCGTTGCCAGCGTTGAAGCGGCAGGGGTGTTGATCAACCTTTACATGAGGGTTGATTTCTCTGAGTCGTGCAGTAGCGCTTTCAAGTTTGCTCAAGCCGAGGCTCGATTGGCCATGGAGTATTTGACGTTGGAGATTAGACAGCTCGACGGTGTCAGGATCAACAATGCCGATGCGGCCAATTCCAGCAGCAGCAAGATAGAGACAAGAGGGGGATCCTAGGCCTCCAGCGCCGATGCAAAGCACTGATGAATTCTTTAGCTTTTCCTGTCCTGCCACGCCGACTTGCTGAAGGGAGAAGTGACGAGCATAGCGGGATTGTTCCTCTTGGCTGAGCATAGTTTGGATGCCGAAAGAGGCTACAGTTAAAAGGGTGAAGAAAATGGCCGACTCACTTTGAAAATGAAATCTAGTGGCGGCGCAGGGTTAGGTGTGAGAAGAGCTTAGCCCTTGAGTTTGTTTTCTAGAGCTTGGTCAGGCTGAGCACCATTGTTAAGTGCTTTCTGGTAGTAGCTGAGCGCGTCCTGTTTGCGTTTTTGCTGTAGATAGAGGACAGACAAATTGTAATAAGCATCAGCTAATGCCGGATTAATTTTGATGGTGGATAAAAAGTGTTCCTCAGCCTGTTGGTAACGTTTAGCGGCACCAGCTAAGTTGCCTAGGTATAAATGTGCGCGAGCATTATCTGGAGTGAGAATAAGCGAACGCTCGAAGGAGTTTTGGGCGTCGTCAATCTCTTTATTTTTGTATTGGGCAATGCCCATCATAAAGTGAGCATAGCCGCTATTTTCACGCATGGTGATGGCCTCGTCTAAATATGCGATCGCTTTGTTGTAATGTCCGAGTTTCATTTCTACTACACCGAGTTTACAAAGAATACGGTAGTTGCCAGGAGCTCTCTCATTAATGTCGATAAGCACAGAGTGCGCAGCTTGAATGCGGCCTTTTTCAAAATGACGTATGATCAGGTCCTCAATATACAAGATCTCTGACTCAAGGGCGTTGCCATAGGCGCGAGCGTGAGCCATGGAGACGCGGTCTGGGTTTGAAAACTCGCCATCTGGATGACGATGACCTGAAACGAACTCCTTTTCTTTGTCAGTAAGGTCAATTTTTATGCTTCGGATATCGCTGATCGCCTCAGAAAGGCCGTCGATTTTGGCTATTGATTTTTTATAGGTATTCCAGAGGATTTCCTCTCCCATGCGGCGGCGTTTTTGTGCGGCAAGGAGGCGTTTGACGGTTTCTTGAAGGGTTTTGATTTCATCAGGGTTTGTGTTGATTTCATCATCGGTGTTAGATGTGGGATTAGTATTAGCGCTGGCACTGGAGAGGGCCGATTGGGCGTCTCGAAGCTGAGATTCAAGAGATTGGATAGTCTTGTTCTGGATTGCTTGATCTTTCTGATATTTTAAGATGCGAGTTTTAGCGAGGGCAAGGTTAGTGTGCGCCTTGGACAGATCATCCTTGGTGGCATTTTGGTTTTCCTCAAGAAATTCAAGACGATCAAGAGCCTCTTTGAGTTTGGTGCCAAGACGCATGTTTTCGGTGATCAGCCCTTGGACTCCTTTGGAGTCACTTTGTTTCAATGTCTCGGCGAGAAGATTTCGTTCTTTCAGTAGGCTGTCGCGCTCTTTGGTAAGCTCCTTGATGGTCTCTTGAGACTCGTTCAAGCTAAGCTGCATTTTTTCAATGCGACTATTGGCAGTGCCCAGCTCATTACGAGTTTGTTCAAGTAAGGTTGTAACCGTTTTTAATTCATCTCGAAGCCCTCTTACCAGCTCGTTGTTGACGGCACCTTGTTGCTGCATGTTCTGCTGAATTTTCTCAGCACGGTTTTTGGCAAGCTCGGCTTCTTGGCGGAAGTTGTCAGCGTTTTGTTGAGCTTCAATGAGTTTCTGTTGGGAAGACATCAGTGCGCGCGCCGTAATCTTAATTTCTTGTTCGAGCGTTGTTTTTTCCTGGGAGATGCGATTCATGTCTTGCTGCAGTGGCGCACGAGCAAGGACATCCCGTATCATTGCAATTTCTCGGTCTTTCTTGGTGATCAGGTCATTGAGGCGTTTACGCTCTGTCTCGTCTAGTTTGTTCTTGGCGTTTTGATCATTAGATGCCGCCACCTGTTTTGTAGCTGCATCTAGCTTTGTTTTAAGCTCCTTGTTTTCTTTTTGAAGTTTATCAAGGCGAGCTACCGTCGAAGGATCGATTGTGGCTCGGCCAGCTGTGCTGTTATTGCGCGAGGAAGAACCTGGCTGGTAGCCTGAACCTGCGCCTGGGCCGCTTCCGTTTGGCGAGCCTGTTTGAGGCCCCTCGATCAGGTCTTGGGTTTTGATTTTGTTGCTGGCAAGTTCAGCGCTAGCATTGGGCTCAACTCTTTTCATGCATTCCTCAGTGCTAGCGATGCGGCTTCGCACGAGGTTGGGTTTCCAGTTTTTGTGAGACTTATTGAGGACGCTGTAATAGCTGTACGCTTGTTGGTATTTTTGCCATGCGTCACTGAATTTGTTTTCTTCTTCGAGCTTTTCAGCGCGTTTGATTTCAAGCCATGCCTGAAAAAATATGTCTGCTGGGTCCACGGCAGCTGGATTTTCTTGAGCATCTAGGTCACAAGTGAATGCTCCCAACATGATGGGTATGATCAAAAAAAGCGCAATGATGCTTCTGGAAATACTTCTAAAGCCGGAGTGCCGTAAGAAACTCATGAGTCGCTAATATTAGTCAGATTTGTAAGTGCTTGCAATTGTAAAAGCATCTGTTGGGCATCGCCA
>Ga0206125_10003435_pt1 | contig 15211 bp, 11 predicted proteins | sample Helgoland_Spring_4_FD_148598 | JGI IMG/M metagenome (GOLD analysis project Ga0206125, IMG submission 148598) | Pelagic subsurface seawater microbial communities from Kabeltonne, Helgoland, North Sea - Helgoland_Spring_Bloom_20160331_1 | ecosystem: Environmental > Aquatic > Marine > Epipelagic ... | reverse complement strand
TGATGTGTCCGGTCATACAATCAATCACGTGGCTTTTTATTTTGCAGAAGCAAAGGTTGTATTTACAGCCGATAGCCTGATGGCAATGGGGTGTGGCCGGGTGTTCGAGGGCACCAGACCTCAGATGTGGGACAGCCTGCAAAAGCTGATGGCACTGCCAGCTGACACGGTGGTCTGTTCGGGGCACGAGTACACTGCGGCCAATGCAAAGTTTGCGCTGACCATCGACCCAGACAACCCCGCGGTGCATGCTCGGGTTGCCGAAATCAATGCAAAACGCGCCGCAGGCGAGGCCACTGTACCGTCGCTGTTGTCACAAGAACTGGCGACCAACCCATTTTTGCGCGCGGCTGATCCGATTGTACAGGCAAATCTGGGAATGTCCGGCGCAGATCCAACCGCAGTTTTTTCTGAAATTCGCGCTCGCAAAGACAATTTTTAAGGCGCTCCGCGAACAAATTGGGGCCAATCATCCTTAATAAATTAAAAATGTGACCCGTTGAGCAAAGAAAAGCCTTGAAGCTGGGCGTTGTTCAACCAAACTTAAGACAAAGACACAATGGTCTAGACGGGCGCGCAACATTCCTTGTGCCCCCAGCCGACCCCGATCGACAGGAGCACCGCAGTGCCTTCATTCTCGACGACCCTTGAAAAAGCAATCCATCAGGCACTCGCCCTGGCCAATGAACGCCGGCACGAATTCGCAACTCTTGAACACCTGCTGCTGGCGTTGGTCGAAGAACCCGATGCGCACCGCGTGATGCAGGCCTGTTCGGTGGATACAGCCGACCTGCGCAGTGCTTTGGTCGAATTCGTAGACAGCGAGCTTTCGAACCTTGTGACGGATGTTGATGGATCCGAAGCTGTGCCGACGGCCGCATTCCAGCGGGTCATTCAACGCGCCGCAATCCACGTGCAATCGTCTGGCCGTACCGAAGTCACGGGTGCAAACGTACTCGTCGCAATCTTTGCCGAGCGCGAATCCAACGCCGCATATTTCTTACAAGAGCAGGAGATGACCCGATATGACGCGGTGAATTTCATCGCGCACGGCGTTGCAAAGGATCCAGCCTTTGGCGAACCTCGGCCCGTTTCTGGCGCGCCCGAAACAGAGGACGAACCGCAAGGTGTCACTGACGGAGACAAAAAAGAATCTGCACTGGCGAAATATTGTGTGGACCTGAATGAGAAATCACGCGAGGGCGATATTGACCCGCTAATCGGTCGCGAGACCGAAGTTGAACGGTGCATTCAAGTTCTGTGCCGTCGTCGCAAAAATAACCCACTGCTTGTTGGTGATCCAGGCGTGGGCAAAACCGCCATTGCCGAGGGGCTGGCCCGCAAGATCGTAGCAGACGAAACACCCGAAGTGCTGTCAGGCACAACTATTTATTCGCTCGACATGGGAGCACTGCTGGCGGGCACCCGTTATCGCGGCGACTTTGAAGAGCGCCTCAAGGCCGTCGTAAACGAACTGGAAGATCACAAAGATGCAGTTCTGTTCATAGACGAAATTCACACAGTGATAGGTGCGGGTGCGACGTCGGGTGGTGCGATGGATGCATCAAATCTGCTGAAACCTGCGTTGCAGGGCGGCAAACTACGCACGATGGGCTCAACCACATACAAAGAATTCCGTCAGCATTTCGAAAAGGACCGCGCATTATCGCGCCGGTTCCAAAAGATCGACGTGAACGAGCCTTCGGTAGAGGATGCAACAAAAATCCTGCGTGGGCTGAAACCCTATTTTGAGGACCATCACGGGGTAAAATACACCTCTGACGCAATTAAAACCTCTGTTGAGTTGGCGAGCCGCTATATCAACGACCGCAAATTGCCTGACAGTGCCATTGACGTGATCGACGAGGCGGGTGCAGCCCAGCATCTTGTGACGGCGGCCAAGCGGCGTAAAACCATTGGAACCAAAGAAATCGAAAATGTGGTTGCAAAAATTGCGCGTATCCCACCTAAGAATGTATCGAAAGACGATGCGGCGACGCTGAAAGACCTCGAAGCGTCCCTGAAACGGGTCGTGTTCGGACAGGACAATGCGATTGATGCACTGGCGTCTGCGATAAAACTGGCTCGTGCCGGTCTCCGCGAGCCGGAAAAACCCATCGGCAACTACCTTTTTGCGGGTCCGACCGGCGTCGGAAAGACCGAAGTCGCCAAGCAATTGGCAGACACACTTGGGGTTGAGATGCTGCGGTTCGACATGTCGGAATACATGGAAAAGCATGCCGTAAGCCGCCTGATCGGCGCGCCCCCCGGTTATGTAGGATTTGATCAAGGTGGTCTTCTTACCGACGGTGTGGATCAGCATCCACATTGTGTTCTGCTGCTGGACGAAATCGAAAAAGCACATCCAGATGTGTTCAACATACTCTTGCAGGTGATGGACCACGGCAAGTTGACAGATCACAATGGACGCGCGGTTGATTTCCGCAATGTCGTCTTGATCATGACATCAAACGCAGGTGCCGCAGAACAGGCCAAAGCGGCCATTGGCTTTGGCCGCGACCGGCGCGAAGGCGAAGACACCGCAGCAATCGAGCGCACGTTCACACCCGAATTCCGCAACCGTTTGGATGCGGTGATCAGCTTTGCGCCGCTGCCCAAGGAAGTCATTCTTCAAGTTGTAGAAAAGTTTGTATTACAGCTTGAAGCGCAGTTGATGGACCGCAATGTAACCATCGAGTTGACACGTCCAGCCGCCGAATGGCTTTCTGAGAAAGGCTATGATGACAAGATGGGCGCGCGCCCACTAGGCCGAGTGATACAAGAGCACATCAAAAAACCACTGGCGGAAGAATTGCTATTTGGCAAGTTGATGAAGGGCGGCGTGGTCAAGGTCGGCGTCAAGGATGGTGCGCTGGATCTGCGTGTAGAAGGCCTCGAAAAACCGCGTCTGTCAGGCAACAAACCGCCTCTCCTTACAGCTGATTGATGCATACAGCGGTCTACGCTGCACTACTTACCACCCTTGCCGCTGGTCCACTCGCGGCAAGGGATATTTTACTAGGCTCGCCTCTGGACTGTGATCTTAGAGGGGCTTGTTTTATTCAACAATATTATGATCACGATCCAACCGATGCGGCGTCAGACTATCGCTGCGCGACGCTTAGCTATGACACTCACAAAGGGACAGATTTCGCCCTGCGCACGCTTACTCAGATGCACCTTGGGGTGGACGTTGTAGCCGCGGCAAAAGGCATAGTGCGCGCCACGCGTGACGGCATGCCAGACCATATCTACAATACCCAGAACAGTGCAGAGATTGACGGGCGGGACTGTGGCAACGGAGTTGTCATAGACCACAGTGATGGTTGGACGACGCAATATTGCCATCTAAAGCAAGGATCCGTCGCAGTGTCGCGTGGTGACTATGTTTCTTTCGCCACACGTCTGGGTCAGGTGGGCCTATCCGGCCGTACACAATTTCCGCACGTGCATTTGACTGTCCGAAAGGACGGCAACCCAATCGACCCCTTTGACCCCGATGGCAAGATCACCTGTGACGCGGCTGACACTAACTTTGTGGATCGGCCCCATGCCTTATCAGCCCGGAGGCATGCTCACCGTTGGCTTTTCTGATAAGGTTCCCGACTATGATGCCGTCAAGGATGGGTCAGCAGCACGGCGCCACCTGCCTTCAACAGCGCCTGCTTTGGTGGTCTTTGGCTATGCGTTTGGCGGACGAACAGACGATGAGATGTTATTGATTATAGACGGCCCGAACGGCCTATTTATTCAAGAGACTGTGAAATTGAATCGCAATCGTGCTCGGTTTTTTCATGCTATCGGCAAGAAGCGGAGCAGCGCACCCTGGCCGGTCGGCACGTATCGCGGCATCGTTAGCCTGATTAGGGACGAACAGACCATCAGCAAGCAAAGCGTGGAACTAACGATCGAATAACAAACCTTTATCATCCAACTATTTCTCGGTGAATTTCAGCTCGATTCGGCGATTTTGTGCACGAGCCTCGGCCGTATCAGTCGGATCCAGCGGCTGATGCTCGCCAAAGCCGTTTGCCGACAGCCGGCCAGGCGGTATACCTAGGAAGTTCACCATGTACTTCACCACCGAAAGGGCACGGCCCTGGCTTAGCTCCCAGTTGTCGGCAAATTCGCCCTGTCCCGAAAGGGGCACATTGTCTGTGTGACCGTCGACGCGAATCACCCAATCAATTTCGGGCGGGATATCATCGACAATGTTGCGCAAAATCCCTGCAATCTTGCCAATCTCAACTTGGCCCGCATCAGACAATTCGGCCCCACCGGGCGGAAACAGCACTTCTGAAGAAAAGACAAAGCGATCGCCCACGACTCGCACGCCTTCTTGGGTGCCAAGAACATCACGCAACCGGCCGAAAAACTCTGAGCGGTAGCGTTCGAGATCTTGCGCTGCATCTTCGAGACGTTTGCGTTCAGTCTCTTCTAACAAACGGCGGCGGCGCTCTTCAGCGGCGACGCGGGCCAAGGCCGTGTTTAAATCGGATCCCAGCGATTGCAGTTGGACCTCTTGTGCGGCATCACGCGCAACCGCATCATCCAAAAGTGCCTGCAACTGGCCCAACTGCTCACGCAGGGCAGCGACCTGTTGGTTCAGCAATTCTGTCTGTCGCTGCGCTTCGAGTGTTGCGGCCTCCTCAGATTTTAGCGCCTGCCGCGCGGTCTCCAAAAGGGCTGCGGTGCGGTCAAACGCGCCGCTTTGCTTTGTCAAAGCCTGCTCGACGGTGGCTTTTTCGGCCAGCGCAGCGACCAGCTTGGCACGGATGTCCGACGCATTCGCGTCCAATGATTGCAATTCAGCTTCAGCGGCCAGTTTAGAGGCTAGGGCCGCAGCCAATTGCGAACGCACATCTTCGTTAGTGCTTCCAGCCGCCTGCGCATCAGTGATCGCGGCATCGCGAGCAGCGATGGCGGTGGCCAATTGCACACGCAGCGTGTCAAGGTCGGTCGATTGCGCAGAAACCTGCCCCTCTGCAGCAGTGCGAGCGGCCAAGGCAGCAGCCAGTTTGTCGCGGATTTCGGACATTTCCAGGTTTGACGCTTCGAGCCGCGCCTCAAGCGCCGTCATCCGCCATTCCAGCACTGCTACTTCTGCCGCAGAAGCCTCGCGCGCAGATTGCGCCGTGGCGAGATCAGCGCGCAGATTGGTCACAACTTCGCCCTGCACAGCCAGTGCACCCTGCGCAGTGCTTAGTTCGGTTTGAAGCTCTGCGGTGGTTACCGTGCGACCTTCGAGCGCGTTTTCGACCGCGCGCAAACGGGCCTGTAGCGTCGCGGCCTCGGCAGAGCGATTATCCAAGGCCGTAAGCGCGCGCGACAACTGTCCTTCTAGGTCAACTGCAGCAGCGGCCCCATCCTCAGAGTCTAAAAGAGCGGCTGCAAGTTGTGCTTCTAAACTGATACGTTCAGTTGCCAGCGTAGTGTTTTCCGCGTTGGCTGCACTTAAGTCCGCCAATGCACTGGCAAGCTCGGCCTCCAATTCGCCAACGAGAGCCTCAGCAGCAGCAGTGTTGCCAGTGGCTGTGCCGACCGCCAGCAGGGCTGCTGCCAGTTGCGCATCTAGATCTTTTTCTGCGGCACGGGCGGCTGCCAGCAAGGTCAACGTATCTTCGGCCTGTTTGCGTTGGGCTTCAAGCGCGAGGGTCATAGCAGTAAGTTCGGCATCTGCGTCAGCAAGTCGAGCCCGTAGCGCTTCGGCAGCAGCGGCCTCAGAAAGGCGGGCGATCTCTTCTGCATTCAGCGCGGTCTCAGTTTCCGCAAGACGCTCGCGCAGGGCCTGTGCTGCTGCGGCTTCCGCCAAACGAGCGGCTTCTTCGGCGCTCAATGCCTCTTGAGTGGTGGCCAGATCGGCCTGCAAGCCGGTGGCTTGATCCGCGCTCTCCGCGTTACGAGATTGTAATTCAGCAACCAATGCCAGCAGCGTCGCAGCCTGTTCAGAGCTGTCGGCGTTTTGTGTGCGCAGATCAGCGATTAACGCCTGCAAGGCGTCAGTGCGAGCAGCCGCGAGACGCGCGGCTTCGACCTGTGCATCCATTTCGGTGCGCGCCTGAGCAAGTGCAACATTCAGCGCCTCTTGTTCAGACATGAGACGGGTTTGTTCGTTCTGGAGGCCCGAAATTGTTTCAAGCGCACCATCGCGTTGCGAAATTAACGCTGCAACCTGTGCTTCGAAACTGGTGATACGTGTGGTTGCGGCCTCAAGCGCCACTGACTGCGCATCGCGTTCACTGGTTAAACCAACGATCTGTTTGGCCTGTGCCGCCAATTGGTCGGCTTGTTTTGCAACTTGGGACTGCGCGTCACTCAGGGTCGCATTGAGCGAGGATAAGCGCGCATCAAGCTGATTGGCGCGACGTTCCTCAAGACCCAAAGCTTGTGCAAGAGCAGCAATTTCACTGCCGAGTTGGTCAAGTTCAGTTTCCTGTCCGGTGATGGTTTCACGCAGCACGAATTGCACGACCATAAAGATGGTCAGCACAAACATCAGCACAAGCAACAGCCCCGTCATCGCATCTACGAAACCGGGCCATATAGAGGCCTGAAATCGCTGACCCGTGCGCCGAGACAGAGCCATTCTCAGCTGTCCCCTGCAGTCGGGCCTAATTTACCGCGCGCAACTTGCGCCTGCCTCTGGTTCGTGCCGCGTGGTTGTCTAAATGCCTTGGCAAGCGCCGAGATGTCAGTGCGCAACTCGGCCATGGTTTCCTGACGGCCCGCGCTGATTTCTTCGAGTATGCGAAGCATTTGCACATCAATGGACCGCAGCCGCATACGGCTTTCCGCGTCCATCCCATCACCCATACCCTGCGTTTCAATCAACGCAATCAAGCGTTCTTGCCCGTCTACCATGCGCTCTAATGCGGTACCGTTGGCCCCCTGCCCTTGCAATTGCGTCGCCATATGTTCGACTGCGTCCACCAGTCTGCCCAGCTTTTCGTCAACAATAGATCGGCTGACGTCTGACTTGGTCAAAATAGCCTGGAGGCTTTCCATCTGATCCTCCAGATGGTCGATAACGCCTGCTACGGCATTTTGTTCGGTATTGCCCTCGCCTTCGGGCGCAAACCCAACGCGCGTGATCGAGCTAAGCCATTCCTCAAGCTCACGGTAAAACCGATTTTGACCATGACCGGCAAACAGTTCCAACAGCCCCACGATCAGAGATCCGGCAAGGCCCAAAAGGGACGATGCAAAAGCAACACCCATACCGCCGAGCTGGGATTCCAGCCCGCCCATCAAGCGCGAAAACACTTCAGTCCCTGTTTCACCGTCTTGCGGTGCAAGACTGCGGATAGTGTCAACGAGCGCAGGCACCGTTGTAGCCAGCCCATAGAACGTTCCTAGTAAGCCTAGGAAAATCAGCATGTTAACAATGTAGCGCGTGATTTCACGCACTTCGTCAATGCGCGTTGCCACAGAATCAAGGATTGACCGTGTCGAGGTTGCATTCAACTGCATTCGCGATCCCCGCGACCGCAACAACGACGCCAAAGAAACCATCAGTTGCGGCGCCTTTCCCGATGTCGCGGGCCCCTCGGAAGCAAAGCGTTCAATCCAAGCCACAGACTGGATCAACTGAAACACCATCCAGAAACAGGCCACGACCCCAATCGCAAACACGAACATAATAAAACCGTTGAGGTAGGGGTTTGCCTCGAACACGGGCAACACGCGCGGCAACGCCACGACCACGCCAAAGCCGGACAGGCCAAGCACGATCAACATCAATGCAATTTGCCGCACAGGCTGTGAAAAATGCGGCTGCGCCTCGGGGGTGGTCTGTGCCATCGGTTGGCTTCTGACCCTCTTTTTGCTCTGTTCTAGGTGTATCTAGCGGATTTTCGACAGAAGTGACAAGGATTTATGCTATAATTGCTGCAACGCGGCGTGAAAGCCAGTCAAGATCTGTATCTGCCACCCCAAGTGCCTGTAAATGATCAGCCGTGTTATAGAGATATTCGCTGTTTGGGCCCCGGCCACCCTGCGCTTTCGCAATGATTTGCGCCTGCTGTTCAAGGGGTAAACCGCCGCAATATTGCACGTGCAGCGGATCAATCACATAGGTCACGGCGGTGACCTCACGGCCACATTGCAATGTAATATTCAACATCTTTTCCAAGTACGCTGACGAAATTAGCTCACGTTCGCGCAAGTACTCCAAGGTGCTCTTTTCGGTGCCAGGGGTCGGGCGCAAAGCCACGCCCTGACAAGATGCGCCTGCCAATTCGTCTAGCGCCAGTACCAAGCCCGGCTCAGCCTCTGACCCACGGTGGTGGATAGAACGCATGCAGAATGACCTTGCGTAATCCGGCAGGGTCGCCATGACCTGTTCGGCAACCTCAAAGCCCGGGTTCCAAAGCAAACTACCATATCCAAACACCCACATCGTCATTCTTACTGTTCCCTTCCATATTGCGTGCGATAGACCCGATTCTGCCGACAAGTAAAAGGGGGAGCAGCATGCGCAAACTGGTTTGGATCACCGTGCTAGTGACGGCTGCATGGTGCGCGTGGTGGATTACCGCGTCAATTGGAATGCGGGCGAGCATCGCTGCGTGGCTGGAAACGCGCACCGCCGAAGGCTGGCAGGCTGAAACGTCTGGCATTACCGGCGGTGGTTTCCCAGGTACACTGCGCGCAGGACTGACGGATCTAACCCTTGCCGATCCGCAAGCCGGCATCGCAATCGAAACAGCAGCGCTGGACATATCGGCGCGCGCATGGTGGCCCGGCGATGTCAGCGTCACGCTGGACGATGGCCCGATACTTTTGGCGTCACCTCTGGGTCGCAGCACTTTGACTATGGACGGTAGTGTGATGTCGCTGAACCTGCATCCCGGCACGGCGCTCGAATTGGAAGCATTGGGCTGGACAGCAGGCACCTGGAATCTGGCCAATGCGAGCGGTACAGTGGTGCAGGCCCAAGACCTGACGCTGACGGTCACACAAACACAGGGCGCCACCTATGAGCTGTTGGCGCAGGCGTCCGGCTTTGCGCCCGGAGAGGCTATTCGCAAACAACTCCGAATGGCAAACACGATACCACCGACGTTTGACAGCCTGCAGTTAAAGGCCACGGTGACCTTTGATACCGAATGGGACAGCCGCGCGCTTGATAAGCGACGGCCGCAACCGCGCAAGATCATCTTACACCTTGCCAAGGCGCGTTGGGGCGATCTGAAGCTTAATTTTGCGGCCGATCTGGTCATGGATGTAAATGGTACGCCAGAGGGAACATTGGCGATCCAGGCGCAAAACTGGCGCGCCATGCTCGACCTTGCCGAAGCTTCAGGCAAGTTGTCAAAGGCTCTGCGTCAACAGTCAGAGGGTATACTGCAAGCTTTGGCTCAGGCCTCTGGCAATCCTGAAACGCTTGACGTCACGCTTAGCTTGGGTGACGGCGCAATCAAACTTGGTTTTATCCCGCTCCTGCCCAGCCCCCGGCTGCTTCTGCGTTAGATATCTATAAGAAAAACTTGCGTCACATGACCCGGCCTAAAATTTTAGGGTTCAACGCGTCCGGTCATACGCAATGCTTAAGGTATTTTGGCAAACGCTGCAGAGGCGCAGCTGCAAGTTTCAAGGAACCGAAAACAAGGAAAGAATCCAAAATTCAACAAAAAACGTTCTACCCCGTCATCGAACAAGGCATATTAGAGCATGTTCAGCCAAAGTGGGCAAAGGTTTCGCGTTTCGAACATACAACACATCACTAAGTTAAGGCGTTTCAATTCAATCTGATTGAACGCAACATGCTCTACCGTTTCGCGCCTCGGCCAAAGTCGGGCGCGTCGGTGTCCTGACCTGCTTCAATAATGCCGCGGCGAATAGCGCGGGTCCGAGTGAAATAAGCGTGCAAATGATCACCATCACCGGTTCGGATCGCCCGTTGCAGAGCAAAAAGCTCTTCGGTGAAACGGCCCAAAACCTCTAGTGTGGCGTCCTTGTTGGTCAGGAATACATCACGCCACATCGTTGGGTCCGACGCGGCAATCCGAGTGAAATCCCGAAAACCTGCCGCCGAGTATTTGATCACTTCGCTGTCCGTCACCTGTTGCAGATCATCCGCCACACCGACCATCGTATAGGCAATCAGATGCGGTGCGTGGCTGGTCACGGCTAGGACAAGGTCATGGTGATCAGGGTCCATTTCCTGAACATTGGCACCCATCTGGTCCCACAGCCTTCGCAACTGCGCAACCGCGTCCCGGTCAGAACCTTCGACAGGAACGATCAGCGACCAGCGATTATCAAACAGCTCAGCAAATCCACTTTCAGGGCCGGAATGCTCGGTGCCTGCAAGTGGGTGCGCCGGCACGAAATGGACATTTAACGGCAGGTGCGGGCTGACGGCTTCGATCACGTCGCGTTTTACCGAACCAACATCTGTTACAGTGGTGCCTGGGGCAAGGTGCGGTGCCATTTCCGCAGCAACAGCCCCCATGACGCCTACCGGTACGCACAACACAACAAGGTCAGCGTCTTTGACCGCAGCTGCAATGCTGTCACAAACTTGGTCGCACAGCCCAATCCGCCGCGCGGTATCGCGTGTTTCAGCGGTGCGCGCGTATCCACGCACCTCGCCTGCCAGACCCTTGCGTTTCATCGCCCAGAACATTGACGACGCGATCAGCCCAAGCCCGATCAAGGCCACGCGGTTATAGATCATGGTCATGCGCGGGCGCCGCCCTTGAACTGCCGCACGGCGTGTACAACGCGGCGGCATGCGCTTTCGTCGCCAACCGTAATTCTAAGCGCCGAAGGCAGGTTGTACCCTGCAACACGCCGAACAATCAGACCTTGCGTTTGTAAATAGGCATCACAGGTTTCGGCTTCGGTCTTGTCGGCAAATCGTGCGAGGATGAAATTACCCAGCGACACGTCAGACGGCACGCCGATTTCGGCCAACGCATCCGCCATCCAAGTCCGCCATCGCGCATTTTCGGCCTGACAATGTGCTGCATAGTTAACGTCGCGCACCGCAGCTTCGGCGGCCGCAAGTGCTGCACCCGTTACGTTGAATGGGCCACGCACACGGTTCAGCACGTCAACCACATGTGACGGGGCATAGCCCCAGCCAACCCTTAAACCACCCAAACCATAAAGCTTGGAAAACGTCCGCGTCATAACAACATTTTCACGCGACTCGACCAATGCTGCACCACCATCGTACCCGTTGACGTATTCTGCATAGGCCCCATCCAACACCAACAACGCATGGTCGGGCAGGCCATCTGCCAGCCGCTCCACCTCTGATGCGGCGATCATAGTGCCCGTTGGGTTGTTAGGGTTGGCCATAAACACAAGGCAGGTATCGTCAGTCACTGCCTTAAGGATCACATCAACGTCAGTCACACGGTCGTGTTCCATCACCTCGATCGGAGTGGCCCCCGCAACCAGTGCGTTGATACGATACATGCCAAAGCCATGCACCGAATGTATGACCTCGCGCCCCGGTCCGGCGTAGGCTTGGCAAAGAAAGGCGATGATCTCGTCCGATCCCGCGCCGCATATGATGCGGTCTGCGTCCAGCCCGTAAACGTCAGCGATTGCCGCGCGCAAAGCGGCGTGATCTGAGGGTGGATAGCGGTGCAAATCTTGCGCCGCACGGCGAAATGCATCGACCGCCTTGTCGCTGGGTCCGAGGGGGTTTTCATTTGACGACAGCTTGACCACATTCTCGATGCCTGCGACGTGGCTCGACCCGCCCTGATAAAGAGCGATGTCCATAATGCCGGGTTGCGGATCGATGCGGGTCATTTTTGCCTCCTGCGGTCAACAGGGTTTTAGGGCGCGCCGCGCCCCAAGACCAGTGACAAAATGCCCAGCACGCCATCACCAATTTCTGTTGGTGCAAAAGGCGCCAACCCTCCTGCACCCCATCCCCGAATCCTATAGCAGAAACACGATACCGCCTATGACACGGATGCAATCGCACTTTCGGATAAGTACCCGTAGCGGCCGAGTGTCAGCGGTTTAGGACCACTGTACAGAATAGAGATCTGAGGCCCCACATTTCAACCATCCGGGCGTTACGATGTGTCGAGAGATGAGCAAAGACAGGCCATAATAAAAAAGGGCCGCCCCACTGGGAACGGCCCAAATAATTTGCGGGGTGCGCGTTTGAGCGCGTGACCCAAATTAGTTCTTGGCGTAGAATTCGACGACTAGGTTGGGTTCCATAATCACCGGATACGGCACGTCGCCCAGTGTCGGTGTGCGCACAAACGTCGCGGTCAGTTTTGAATGGTCCGCGTCAATGTAATCGGGAACATCACGCTCTGGAAGTTGCGTGGCTTCAAGCACGACAGCCAATTGCTTGGAGCGATCGCGCACTTCGACCACGTCACCTTCTTTGACGCGATAGGACGGAATGTTGACCTTTTTGCCATTCACGCGGACATGGCCATGGTTCACAAACTGACGTGCCGCAAATACGGTCGGTACGAATTTTGCGCGATACACAAGCGCGTCCAGACGCCGCTCCAGCAGGCCGATCAAGTTTTCACCAGTGTCGCCCTTGACCCGCTCTGCCTCTGCATAAATACGACGGAATTGCTTTTCAGTCAGGTCGCCGTAGTAACCTTTCAGTTTCTGCTTTGCGCGCAGCTGAATGCCGAAATCTGACAGCTTGCCTTTGCGTCGCTGACCGTGCTGGCCCGGGCCATATTCACGACGGTTTACGGGGGATTTGGGGCGGCCCCAAATATTTTCGCCCATGCGGCGATCAATTTTGTACTTGGCAGACGTGCGTTTTGTCACGGCTGATCTCCTCTTTAGTAAGTTTTAAGAGGGCGTTGTCCTTTGCGCGGATTTTGCCGCGCCGACAGGAAACCCCTTGCGGGAGCCACCAACACCAGTGAAGCCGCGCTTATAAGCGCTCGCCACCCAGAGTCAACGCTCCATCAACGCTCTGTCAACGCTTTGCCAGTGCGGCGCATTCAGCATGCCGATGGCAAGTAATGATGTGATCATTGACCAGCCCCGTCGCTTGAAGGAATGCATAGACGATCGTGGGCCCGCAAAACTTGAAGCCACACCTCTTAAGGTCCTTAGAGATCTGTGCCGACACCGATGTGAAGGGCGGTACATCCGCCTGCGTAGCCCAAGCATTTTGCAGCGGAAAGCCGTCAAAATACTTCCATAAAAATTGGTCGAATCCCTCGGTCGCATTAATTTCTTGGTAGACCCGCGCATTGTTGATCGTGGCTTCAATCTTGCCTCGGTGACGAATAATTCCGGGATCAGCCAGCAGGCGCGCCACATCGTCAGCGCCCCACTCTGCGATTATGTCGGGATCAAAGTCGGCAAACGCGGCTTGAAAGTTTTCCCTTTTTTTTAAAATGGTGATCCAACTGAGCCCCGCTTGGAACCCATCGAGAATCAGTTTTTCCCACAACTTACGCGCGTCATACTCAGGCACACCCCATTCAGTGTCGTGATAATCAACGTAAATTTGCTCAGGACCAGCCCAGCCACACCTTCCGTCCATTTTACGTTCTCTTTCATTCAGCTTTAATATTAGAACAAAATACCAACATTAAGCATTTTTTACAATTTATGGGTGAATGTCGCCATAGTAAATCTGCAAGGGGGTCGCTGCCAGACCATGCGAAAGAATAAAATGATGAGTGTTCCTGTGGGCGCCGACAATCCATTAAACGCTGCTGTTACGTCACGGGATCGAGGAACGCTAGATATGGTTGCGCAGGCGATCAAAAACAATCAGGCTATGCTTGCCTTTCAGCCGGTCGTGATCGCGGGTGATACCGGACGCGTCGGTTTTTACGAAGGGTTGATTCGCGTTCTGGACGAAACGGGACGGATTATACCCGCACGCGAGTTTATGTCGATCGTCGAGCGGGCCGAGCTGGGTCGAGAAATTGACGTGGTTGCACTGAACCTAGGACTGAAAACCTTGCACAGAAACCCATCTTTGCGGCTTTCAATCAATATGTCGGCGCGGTCAATTGGGTATCATCGTTGGATGCAGACCTTACAACGCTGGGTCAAAAAAGACAGCACTCTTGGCGAGCGACTGATCCTCGAGATCACTGAAAGCTCCGCCATGGATCAGCCGGAGTTGGTCATCGACTTTATGGCTCGCCTGCGCAAGTCCAACATCTCATTCGCATTGGATGACTTTGGATCGGGCTACACCGCTTTGAAATATCTTAAAAACTTCCTCTTCGATGTGCTCAAGATTGACATGCTGTTCTGTGATGGCATCGCCGAAGATCCAGACATGCAAATTCTGACACGTGCGATTGCTGATATCGGTCAGCACTTTGACATGCTGGTCGTCGCCGAAGGGGTCGAACGTCAAGCGGACGCCGAAATGTTGACACAGATGGGTGTAGATTGCCTGCAGGGTTACTATTTCGCGGCACCAAGCATCCGACCCGATTGGCTGCTCAACGAGAAGAGTGGAAAACGAGGCGTTAGACCAAAAGCCGGTCAACGCGCCTGAGACACCATGCCCATTGCCGCGCTGCGGCAAATCCGGTATGCGAACCGGGAATGGGCTTTGAACCCCACAAACCGGGGTTATCCTCGTAACTTTATCTTTTAAACAGACAGAGGATCTGACCCTATGACCAACATCGTCATCGCTTCCGCTGCCAGAACTGCCGTTGGCAGCTTTGGCGGTTCGTTTGCCAACACCCCCGCCCACGACTTGGGGGCCACCGTTTTGGAGGCAGTGGTCGCACGCGCCGGCGTCGAGAAAGCCGAGGTATCCGAGACCATTCTTGGACAGGTCCTTACTGCTGCACAGGGTCAAAACCCTGCCCGTCAAGCGCACATTAACGCGGGTCTGCCACAGGCGTCTGCAGCATGGAGCATTAACCAAGTCTGCGGTTCAGGCTTACGTGCGGTTGCGTTGGCGGCACAACACATCCAACTGGGCGACGCAGATATTGTGATCGGTGGCGGACAAGAAAACATGACCCTTAGCCCCCATGCCGCCACTTTGCGCTCTGGTCACAAGATGGGCGATATGAAATATATCGACACTATGATCCGCGACGGGTTGTGGGACGCCTTCAACGGTTACCACATGGGCCAGACTGCTGAGAATGTAGCTGATCAATGGCAGATAACCCGCGACATCCAAGACGCGTTTGCCGTGGCAAGTCAAAACAAAGCTGAATCCGCTCAGAAAGCCGGTAGATTTGCGGATGAAATAACGCCCTTTACC
>Ga0206125_10003434_pt1 | contig 15213 bp, 36 predicted proteins | sample Helgoland_Spring_4_FD_148598 | JGI IMG/M metagenome (GOLD analysis project Ga0206125, IMG submission 148598) | Pelagic subsurface seawater microbial communities from Kabeltonne, Helgoland, North Sea - Helgoland_Spring_Bloom_20160331_1 | ecosystem: Environmental > Aquatic > Marine > Epipelagic ... | reverse complement strand
TTTAATGGCATACAACAACAAATATAACACACTAAAGTGTTCAAAGCACTAAAAATCAGTAAATTAAAAAATTTAAAAATATTCATTAGAATAAAAAATTAATGAACATCCCTACCGAAATACAAAATTCAATACCTTTTCAATACGCAGCAGATGTAAAGTCTGGAGCTATAGTTACAGGCTTGCGTATCAAGCAGGCAGTAGATCGGTTTTATAAGTTAATAGACACAGCAGACGAAAAAGGCTATTGGCTAGACCACAAAAAAGGGTTTGCTATTATTCGTTTTTTTGAAAAAATACTAAAACACACAAAAGGAAAATCTGCAGGTCTGTCATTTATATTATCTCCTTTCCAGCAATTTAGGTTTTACAATACCTATGCCTGGCAAACAAAAAATGAATCTGGAGAAACTATCCGTTTAATTAGAAATGTTTATGTAAAAATTGGTAAAAAAAACGGTAAAACAGCAGAAGAAGCAGCAGATGGTTTGTTTATGATGGCTTTTGATAATGAAGCAGGAGCAGAAGTTTATATTGGAGCTACCAAAGAAGATCAGGCAAAAATATGTTTTAATCAAGCAGTAGATTTTGTAAATGCTATTCCATTTTTAAGGCATTTAGGCTTCAGGACCTATCAAAAAGAAATAAAATTTTTGCCAACAGCAGCTTTTATGAAGCCTTTAGGAGGAGATTCAAAAACCCAAGATGGGATTGGAAGTCATAAATCTACGCTAGATGAATACCATGCCTTTAAAGACGATTCTGTAAAAGAAAACTTAGAATCTTCTTCAGCATCAAGATTGCAACCATTAACTACTACCATAACAACAGCTGGTACAAATGTCCATGGCGTTTGTAAAAACTTTGAAGATAGTTGCATTAACATATTAGAAGGCGTTGCTGAAGATGACACTTTTTTAATTATGATTCATGATTTAGATGAAGAAGATGATTGGCAAGATCCAACAAACTGGATTAAAGCAAACCCAAACCTTGGTGTTACCGTTTCTATGGATTTTTTACTAAAAGAATATAAAAAAACAGAAAATCAGCCAAGTAAAATACCCAACTTTAAAACAAAACATTTAAACATGTGGGTAGATGCGCCAACAGTTTGGATAGAATCTAAGTACTGGGATGCCTGTATGCAACCAATTAAGTATAAAAACTTTGCTAAACTAGGTAATTGTGGGGCATTAGATTTAAGCTCTACCACAGATTTAACAGCATTTGCTGATATAAGTGAACCAGATGAAGAAGGTTTTAGAGATTTAGATGTATGGTTTTTTTGTCCGTTAGATACCATAGAAAAAAGAAGTAAAGAAGATAGAGTACCATATAAATATTGGGCTAACTTAAAAAGAGACAATGCAAAACACCCTAAAGATACATTTTTAATTGCTACACCTGGCAATATGGTAGATTATAATATTGTTTTTAATAAAGTTGTAGAAATTACATCAGAACGAAAAACAAATCATGTAGAATATGATCGCAAGTTTTCTGCCGGATTAATAACTCCATTGCAAGAAGCTGGCATAGAATTATCACCATTTACACAAACCTTGATGAATTACACTAGTCCAACAAAAGAATTTGAAAGATTGTTACGATCTGGAAAATTAAGAGTTGGGAAAAATCCAATTTTAAAATGGATGTTATCCGGTTGTGTTCCAACATTTGACACCAACGAAAATATGAGATTAGATAAAGCTAAATCTACAAAGCGTATAGATGGCATTATAGCTTCAATTATGGCTTTAGCTGGCACATTGTCTGAAGAAACAGAAAGCAATCAAAGTAAATATAATGATCCAAACGTAAAAATAACTTTTTAACCTTAAAATTAAATGGCCCAAACACATCAACAATTTGTAAATGCTTTAGATGCTTATATATTTAAGGTTGCTCAAAAATTAGGTACTCAAAAAGGGTTTTTTGAATACTGGTTTAAAATTTTACCTATTTGTAAAAATCACAAAGCAGCCTTTGAGCTAGCGAATTTTATGCATTTTAAAATATTTGGTGTAGAAAAATACACTTCTTATAATTCGTTTCACAATCAAAAAACTAGATATCTAAAAAACTTAAAAAATGGATAATTTACAGGATAAAAAAACAGTAGCAGTAATACATGCATTTACAACCATGCACAATAACACAGTGCCAAGTATAAAAAACAAACTTGAAAGTCAGCACAACATAAAATTATTAGAATCTACAATCAGTTCAATTATAAATAAGTACCTAAAACAAAAAACAATCAATGGAGGATTTTAAACTATACCTAATTATACTAATATCTTTTACAGTTTTATTTTGTACTAGTTTACTATTAGAACTGCAGATATTTCAAAACTATGCTAGGCAATCTTTAGTAATATGTTTAATGTTAGTAGAACTTTTTTTAAGTGTTTTAATATTTAAAGATCAACTTAAAAAGTAATGTACTTACGAGCATACCAAGAACTTGAAATATTGAAACAACTTAAAGATAAAAATTTATTTATAGCCGATGTTGTTGTGCCGAAGGGTACGTTGCGACACAAAGCAAATGCTTTAACAAAAGAAGAAGTAGAAGCGAAAAGAAGTAACGCTTATAAATATCTTGACTTATAATGGTGCAATGCACTACGCCTCTTGTATAGTGGCGTTGTGAGGAACGAACTATGCACTATACAAATTGTTGTGTGTAGTGCGGATTATTAACAGATAAAACTTAATTAAGATGATTACAAAAGATTACAAAGAAGAACACGAATTAGTAAGAAAAGAATTATGGATGCGAATAGCTTGTGCTTATGTAAATAGTAGTAATAGTACAAGTAAAGAGTACGCTTCTAAATGGGCTGACCAAGTGCTAAAAGATTTTGATGAAAGGTTCAAAAACCCAAACGAATAGCATTGCGTACAACGGTTATGTTGTATGGCTAGTTGCGATTAAATAATAAATAAACTTAATAAAAATGGAAGTAACAGAAGAAAGAGTAAAAGTAAAGATACTGAAAGCGGTATTAAGCAAAAGTGAATTAGGATATGCGAAAGACGCACTAGACTACAAAAAAGAATATAACAGAATTTGCCAAGAAGTAGCGAAAATGTTGGTGGATAACAGAAGAAATTACGAGACTCCAATGACACCATTTGAATTATTAAGTAAATGGGATAAAATAAGAGAGGTTAAATAATTTTATTCTTTTTATACCTTGTTGTATGTCTTTTTTAATTGCATACAACGTTCCGTGTAACAGGTCGTTTTAATGCCTGTTACATATTGTTAGGATTAGTACGGATTATTAACGAAAAACTTAAAATATATGTGGATATACGAATTTAGTTATTCTGGTGGCGAAACCGATTGGGTATTTGCACCAAACATAAAAGAGGCAAAAGATTTCTATTTGAGATTTACTGGTTGTGGCGATTTGTCTGCAACAACTGTAAAAAGAGTGCCTAAAAGTAAATGGGGTGAGATGTATTTATTAGACCCTAACGAAAGTGAGCCTTATGACGATGAAGAAGAATATAACGAAGATAATTATTCGTGTGGATTGAAGATAATAGAAACTTTTGCCGAGTATGCAAAACGAAATACTGCTACCGATATGATAGCAACTACCGAGTATTAATGCTAACGTATTTGTATATGAATAGTGCGTATTTAATAACTTAAAAATATAAATAATGACAGACTTTGAACAAATAAAAAAAGATATAATAAAAGAGTTAGAAAGCATACCTTATGAATTAGCTTCTATTGATGATATAGGAAATCATATAGGTATTGCTATTGGTAAATATACAATGCTTAAAGATGCAGAAGAATTACAAACAAGCAAGAGCCTTTTTATTTGTGGTTTAGAACACGGAATCTCATTAATAGACGGTACACATTAGCATTATTTATATACTTTGTTATATATCTGGTGGCTTGTGAGGTATAGCGTTTACTGTGATTAACCATATTCCCAACGTCGGCAAAATGGTCGAAACTTTAAACAGCAAGCCACTTGTATATAACGGACGAGTATATGAACTGAAATTAAAAAATTATGACAACAAAACAATTAGAAAGAATAGGGATATTTAAGGATAGCAGTAAGCTAAAGCCTTTTAGACATTGGTGTAATGCCACACAAAGCCATATTAACATAGCCAAAAACGACACTTTAGAAGATATTGTTAAGTGGATATTTAGAGAGGGTTTTGAGCAAGGTATAAAAGAAGGTAAAGAGCAAAGAAGTAGGCAAATAAAAGGCTTGTTAAATAACGATGACCTTTTTTAATTTTTGTTTATATACATTGTTGTGCTCTCGTTTTAATGGAGTACAACGTACTAAAATATGATTTCGTGCTTTTTGGCATGAATTATATTTGGTGTTATCTATATGTTTACCCGATTTATCTTTTAAAATAGATTTGCATAATTAAAATAAATGTATTATATTTGTATATACAAAATAAATATTATGGAATCAATTGTAAAAATTAAAAAAGAATTAGTTAAAAACACTTACGAATGTGATAAGTGTAAAAAAGATGGTGATATTACTAATATGGTTATGATAATTGGCAAAGGTTTATTTCACGCTAAATGTTTAAAATCTAATAAATAATATTTATGGCAAAAGAACCAATAAGTGCAAGGGTTGAAAAATCTATTTTAAAAGACAGTAAAGAGGTAGCTAAACTTGAAAACAGAAGTTTTAATAACTTGCTTGAAACTGCATTGATAACCTACTGCAAGGGTAAATTGTAGATAACGGATTGGTGTAAAATTCCGTAAGGCGATTCTTCTTTTTATTAATTTTTTTATTACTACTAAAGATCATATCTATCTTTTAAACATTCTTTTTACTTGGCCTATGAAATTTACACATTGTTGTTAACTGAAAGCTTTGGTTTTCGTTTGGCTTTAAGCGGCTTTTTGTTTACAACACGTAATATAACACACTAAAGTGTTCAAAGCACTAAAAATCAGTAAATTACAAAGCCTTAAAAAGAGGTGTTCTTTTCAGGTATTTATAGCTATATTTTAAAAAACCACCCAACAAAGAAAAGCTTCTAAGATTGAGTGGTTGTTGCTATGAAAATACTAAGATAAAAAATATTTTTTACATAAATATAGGGATGCTTAAATTTACCTAAATATAGGTATTGTTTTTATTTTTTTTCGATAGTATTTTTATTAAAAAAAATTATGAAAATTAAATCCCCAGAATGTAGATTGCGTTTTATTTTATTTCTTAACTCTAAAGATCATCATTACACTAAAGATGAAGTAGATTTTTTGTTGCAGGATCTTTTTAAAGATGCAGATGATGAAAATAATCCTTAAAGTTTTTGTCTGTTGGTTACTGTTTTTAATATTAATTCTACCGATTTTAAGCCTATAGCTGTTTTTTTATCATGTGTTATTAATTGTTTGTGTAAATGAGTTAGTTTTTCTTCTATACTTAGCTTGTTAAATTCATTTATTTTTAAATAGTTGGTGGTTGGTTCTTTTAATATAAATTCTTCAGCTAGCTCTGTGGTGCCTGTATGGCCAGCTTTTTGGTGCAGGTATTTTAATACGATGGCTAGTGTTTTGCTTCTGGTAGCTCTTGGTCCGTTAATTATAATGTTTTTTATAGTTTCGGTGGCGATGCCTAGGTCTTTGCCAATACCAAAAGCAGTTAAATGTAACTGTGCTGTTAGTTCTTGTATCTCGTATATTCTTGGGTCTGTGCTGATTTTTTTTTGAGGTGTGTTTTTTAGCATTTCTCCTTCTCCAGTTAGTAACCATTCAGCTCTAATATCGCTAAATGTTTCAATTATTTTCGATAAAATATCCGATCTAAGCTTTGAATTTGACTTAATAGCTTTGTGAATTGTACTCCTTGTACCTAATTTTTTTTCAAAATTATAAACTGTAATGCCTTTATAATCAATGTATTGCTGAATCCATTTCATTATTTTTCCATTATTTAATTGAAAATTATTGCTTATTGCAATTTTTATTGTATGTTTGTATTTAAGTTTACCAAACTATGGTAAATGTACAATTTTTAATAAAGTTGAAAAAAATCTATAGGTAAAATACTATAATAATGGGAGACAAATTAAAGGGTAGTGAGGCATTAAGAGATAGCTTGCCGTATGGTGCTGTTAAGGAAATGGCGTTGGCTTTTAAAAAATCTGATCAGTGGATAGCGCAGGTTATTGCTGGTAGAAAAATTGGCAATCCGTTATTTATAGAATGTGCAGAAAAAATTGCTGCTTTAGAAAATAGATCTAAAGAAGATTTACGTAAAATTTTAAAAGGCTATGAAACTAACTAATCAAGAACAAAGGGTATCTAAGTTAATTGCGTTTGGCTTTTCTGAAAAGGAAATAGCGGCTAAGTTATTTATTGCAGAAAGTACGGTGCATACGCATACTAAGAATATCAGAAAAAAAATAAAAGCTAGGTCTGCAGTAGATGTGGCTAGGTTTTACATTTTGCAAAATCCTAAACAGTTTTTTATTACTACTCTTTTAGTGGTTGTGCAAATGTTTAGTGTGTTTGTTGTACAAGAAGATCAAATAAAAAGGTTTGCTAGAAAGGTTAGAACCTCTAGAAAACATATAATTTTAACAGTATAAATAGGGGGTATTTATGTGCGCACATAGTTTAAGAAGATATAAAATTAAAAGAACTTTTTTTGATTTGGGTTTTAGAAGTTTTACTTCTTTTTTTACTGTGTGCGCTTCTTTACAGCCTAAGTTATCTAAGGTAGAGTTAGCTGCTTTTTGGACGAATGGAAAAAATTCAGAAGCGGTATTTGATGTTTTGGAAGATATCATAGAGGCTTTAAAAAACGAGTAGTATGCAGATAGTAACTCTAGAATTTTTAAAGGAAAACAACTTGGTTATTGTAGATAAGCAAATGTTGTTGGCTGCTTTGTCTGAGGCTGGCTTAGGTGCTTCTGTAGATAAACGCCATAAATGGATTACTAAACAAGAGGTTATTGTCAAATATGGTGTTACTAGGCATTGGCTAGACAAAGCAGAAAAAAATCACAATTCTGTTTTAAAAGTAAATGTAGGTACTACTAAAACGGCTACAAAAAAATATTTAGAACAAAGTATTATAGATGAACAAAACAGACAATATAGTGGAAATTAATACTGTAAAGGCTAGTAGTCATAATTGTAGGGTTGCTAACACTTATGCTAGGTGTAGTACTCCTGGTCAATGTGATTTTGAAGATCTGTTTGATACTATAGAAATCTGTAAAAATTGTAATAAACATAAATAACCCTAAGAGCGTTGGGAAAACGCTTATAACTTAAATACTAAAAAAGTATGTTAAAAAATGATACAACTCCTGATAAAGAATGGGATGTAAAAGAATTAGCAAAAATGCTAACAAGCTTTAATGCCACAGCTGAACCTACAATAACCTCTTTAGATGAGTGTGCAGCATCAATTGCTAATTTTTTAAAAAAGCGTTTTAATGCTGTGGGCCAAAAAGAAGTTTTACTAAAAGTGCATAAAATATTAGAGGATTCGTATATAGAAAGAATAGCTTGTGATAGAGAACAATTGGAAAATTCACAGGAACAATTTAAAATTTTTAATTCCTAAGCTATGCCGAATAATCGTAAAAATCTAACAAAATATCACTGGACTATAAAAGGAGGTATTATAGCCACATTTGTAGCTGCCTTTTCGTTTCTAAATTTTATATTTTCTATAAATTTTAATACTTATGCGCTAAACTACAATTGGTTAGTTGCTTTTTTCTTTTCTCTTTTAATTTTTGTTATCTGTAGTGTTTGGTATGTAATTTCTTTAGATGATGAATAGCATTGAAAAAAAGGCGTGTATTAAGCAATTTTGGAAGTATAATATACATCCTATTACTGGTTTTATTGGTTCTAATAAAAGTACAAAAGTAGAGGGTTCTGGTTTTATAAAAACTAAAACAGTGCCTAAGTCTAATACCAATCGGTTTAAAAATGTAAACTGGTTTTAATATTTATATTATGAAAAAAAAAATTAAAAGATTAAACAAAGCTTTAAAGATAGTGGTTAAAAACAAAAATAAAAGGGCTGTGTATCTAGTGTATTTGTCTATTGTATTGTTAGGGTATAAAATACATGAAGTAGCGTTATACTTTAAAATACCAGATCTTAAAGTACAATCTGCATTGGCGCATTGTGGGGTTCGGTTAAACAATCCTAAAAATGCAAATTTTAGAGATAAAATGCATACAGTTGCAAGAATGTATCGTTTTGAAAAACAAATAGATTTAATGGTTGCTGAATTATGAATTTAAGATCTAACAAATGGAAAAACTACAGGAACAGGTGGGTTTTTCTTAAAGGAAAAAAAATAAAGCTTAGAAAATATATCTATGTAAAAAGTGCGCACATGAGGTATGCAAACAAAAAAGGGTGGGCTGGTGTAAACCATGTGCAAAATTATAAAAATGCTTTAAACAAGTATGGTTTTGCAGGCGTGAAAATTTATGAAGATTTCTTTTACAAAGATATTCCTTTACCAGAGAAAAGATCGTTACTAATAAAAATTGGCTTGTGGCTGGCTCCAGGTTATGCAGCGGTGTATGAATTTTTTAATAAAAAAATAGATGAGTAGATCGCATTCTTTTAGTGTAGATGTAGCAAACAGGTTTGGTGTAGATATAGCTTTAATGTTAAATCATTTTAGTTTCTGGTATCTAAAAAACAAATCTGATGGTAACCAGTTTTTTAAAGGTGATTATTGGGTGCGTATGAAAGCAATACAAATGCAAGAATATTATCCTTATTTCACATTACGTCAATTAAGATATTTAATTGATAAAATGATTGATTTAGGCCTCTTAAAGCAGAATGAATTTAACACTAAAAAGAACGATAGAACTAAGTGGTACTGCTTAACAAAAAAGTCTAAAAATATACTCAATATTTCCACTGACAAAAATGCAACTAACATTAAAAAAGAGGTTGCTACAACACCTTGTGAAACCAGTAAAAATTGGACTGACAAAAATGTAACTAACGTAACTCACAAAATTGTCAGTCTGACTGACAAAAATGTAACTTCTATATATAAGGAAGAAGATACAAAAGATAGATACTACTACTACAAAGAAAAAATCGCTGCAAATAAATCTTTAATAGAAATATTAGCAATGCAGAATAAAGTAAAACCAATTACTATAAAAAACAAAATAGAAGAATTTGTATTGCATTGCAAAAGTGTTAAAAAATCGCATGATAATGATGGTGATGTATTTACTCATTTTTCTTCATGGATTAGAAAGTTTGATTTAAAAGATTTAGATCTAGATTCTGAATTGAATTGGTTTATAAAAATCTTTAATAAAATATCTAGAAGGGATTTTAAAATAACAGAAGAAACTAGAACGCGTTTTGCAAAACAGTTTCAAGTGGGTTATTCTTCTGCAGATTTTAAAACTGCTATTGTAAATCTGTATAATTCATCGCCAGAAAATAAATTTCATTTGCAGCATAAGTTCAAGTTTGCAACGCCAGAGTATTTATTGAAGGATGATAATATGAATAAGTATTTAAACTTTAAGATTTAGAAATGAATATTCAAAAGAACATAGAAAACGCTACGTTTTACATCAATAAACTAAAGGCAGATTTACCAAAAATAAAGAACCCTAATCAAAGAAAGTTTACAATAGATATGTTAAATAGTTTTATTCTTTTGATTAATACAATTGAGGTTTTGATGGCTAACAACAAAGAGATTGAAGCTTTAGATCAGTTGTTTTTAAGCAGGATGTATAGCCAAATGTTTCAAAGTGTTTTAGATTTTGAAAAAATAGATATGGCTTTGGTTTGTAGAAATATAGATGAAGATTTAAAGTATAGTAAATCGGTTGGTGTTGGTAAGATTGTAGAGTTGTTGCAAGGTCATGAGGTGGCAATGTTATCTGTAGATGGTAATTTATCTATAGAAGATTTAAAAATGCTGACGCCTGCAGATAAATACAGTATGATGATCAATGAATTGTTGAATCAGTTTAAAAAACAAATAGTTTGGAATTAATCAAAGACTATATATCGCCAATTGTAGAAGATGCTAATTCTTTGTTTCTAAAGGATGTGTTATCTAAGAGAATAAAATCTACTGACAATATACAGCAGAATGAATTTATTTTAAAAATAGGGAATACAAATAAGTTTTCAAAGGGTGATATATCTGGTTGGATTGGTTTGGCTAAATCAAAGAAAACCTATGCTTTAACAATGTTTGTGTCTGCTTTGGTTGGTGGTTTGAGTTTGTTTGATAAGTTTAATGCGTGTAAAAAATATAAGGTTTTGTATGCTGATACAGAGCAGAGTCCTGCAGATGTGCATCGTGTTACAAAGCGGATTAAATCCTTGGCAGGATCAGAATCTAATTTGTTTATGTATGGATTAAGGCCGTTAACTCCGCAGCAAAGAATAGATGCTATTCAGTTGTTATTAGATCAAGATAAAGTAGATGTTTTAATTATAGATGGTGTTCGTGATTTATTGATGGATATAAACAATGCAGTAGAGTGTACTCAGGTAATGACCTTGTTAATGAAATGGTCTTTTGATTATGATATACATATTGCAACTGTGTTGCATCAGAACAAAGGTGATGGTAATTCTAGAGGTCATATTGGAACAGAATTGAATAATAAATCACAAGCAATATTAAGAGTAACTAAAGATGATGTTGATTCTTCTGTAAGTTACATTGAAGAAGTTTTTGGTAGAGGAAAAGGATTTGAGAAGTTTTCTTTTAGAGTAAATAAAAACGGATTACCAGAAGTAGTAGAGTTGGGTATTACTGATATTGATTTAGAAGAACCGCCATTTTAAAATGATAGTAAAGGAATTACATATTGATATTAATAAAGCAATGAGTATTTGTATTAGAAACGGTGTAAAAATATATCCGGTTCCTGTGGGAAGAATGTTTGCAGTAGAAGTAGATAAAGGTGATTCTAAACCAAAAAGATATGATGCATTAGTATCATCAAAAGAAGTGGCGGCAGCAGTTAGAAAAACATACATCGCCTGGTCAAAGGTGATATTAAAAAATGAGCAAGATGCCAATTAAACCAACACCAAAGAAAAAGCCTTGGCAAGAAGAAAGAGTTGTGCAAGGTAGAAGGCTGCATGATAATTCTAAGTTCTACAACGCAAGAAGATGGCGTAAGGTAAGTAAAGCTTATAAGGCAGCGAATCCTTTGTGTGAGTGTTTAGATTGTAAACAAAAAGGCTTGGTAAAAGAGGCAAATGTTACAGATCATATCAGAGGTTTACAGTTCTTATTAGATAATAATTTAGATCCGTATTCTTTTAAAGAATTACAAGCAATGAATAGTAGTTGTCATAATAAAAAATCGGGTAGAGATGCTCATAAAAATAAAATAAAATAGGGGTATGGGGTTAAATCACCAGTAATTTAATTGCCTGTACATCGCCTATAAGTTAGAATAATACTCACAGTAAAAATTAAGGTAAGGGGGGTATAAATCAATAAGTTAGAAATATATGGAAGTAGCACATAAAAGTACCGGAGAAGTAAAAACTAAAGAAAACGATGTAGAATCTTCTGTGTTGTATAAAATTTTAGAAAAGTTGCCAAAGCCAGAAGCTTCAATGAAGTTAAGTAGAGCGCAAAAAAAATGGTGGTACTGGTTTGGTTTAGAATTTGTCTCTACCAAACAACTAACAAAAGTAGATTTAATTCACTTACAACAAGCAGCTTTTTGGATGGATGCAAGGTGCCAAGCTATTAAAGTTATTAATGAAAAAGGCTATGAAGGTTTGGTGCAAACTTTTAAAACAAAGGCAACAAACATAACAGGGCATGTTTCTATTTTAGAGAAAGCAGACAAGAATTTAGACAGTGTATCTGCTCATTTTGGATTGTCTATAAAAGACAGAGGTAAATTAAAAACTGTTAAACCTTCTGACCCTGGCCAATACACATTATTTGAAGATGTGATAAAACAATTATTAGGGTAACTGAGAATTGTATGATGCGTTATACAAAGTGTTGGGGTAAGTACGGTTAAATTAATTACAAAATATGCAAACAAAAAAACAATCATTTATCGAGAGCTTGAGTAATGTAGCAATTGGCTACTTAATTTCTTTACTCTCTTTATTTATCATATTTCCAATTTTAGGAATTGAAAGTAGTACAGGGAAAAACTTAATAATCACTTTATATTTTACTTTAATTAGCATAGCACGAAGCTATATTTTAAGAAGATATTTCAATAAAAAAACCAATGACAAATAGAGAGATAAAATTTAGATTTTGGGATAAGGCACTTAATAAAATGCTTTTCAGAAGTTTACAGCCTTATGATTGTGAACACAAAGAAATTGAAGTAATGCAGTTTACAGGATTTAAAGACTGTAATGGCGTAGAAATTTACGAGGGCGATAATTTAATTGATGTAGATGTAACTCTTGAGGAAAATGTAAAGTTAGAGGATGCTAAACAGCAAGTGTTTTGGTGTAAAAAAGAGGGATGCTGGAAATTAGATAATACTTTCTCTCAAAATAAAAAAGAGGGTTGGTATTTAAGTAAAGATTTAAAAGACTTTAGATTTAAAGTTAGCGGGAATATCTATGAAAATGCACTATCATAGTATTTGCCCTAACGGTTTTGTACAAGATTAGTTACGTTGGTTATACAGCTAATTTAATAAATAATAATTAACCTTTAATGTTAGACATAACAGCAATAGATTATATACGTCTTATGTTATGCACTTTTAAAATTATGGAACAGAAATGGTATAAAGCTAGGTTAATACAATATGTAATTTACGGAACATTGTATTTAGCTATAAGTAAATTGGTGAGCTTTGAGTTTGCTGTAATATGTGCTTTAGGAACTATAATTGGCGAGATGCACCATAAGGAATGATTTTTATTGTGCCTAACGGTTTGTGTATGGCATCGTTTTAATGTGCTATACACGTTGTTAGCATTAGTACGGAAGTATAAATACAAAACTTAATAAAATGGATAGATTAAAAGAATTGATTGGTAAAACACTTACCAAAGTAGAAAACAACGACAATGACGAGATAGTATTTACTTGTGAGGATGGAAATCAATATAAAATGTATCACGGGCAAGATTGTTGCGAAAGTGTAACTATTGAAGATATAGTTGGTGACTTACAAGATTTGGTTGGAAGCCCAATATTAAAAGCTGAAGAAGTTTCAAATTATGAACCGACTTCAAAAGAAGATATTGAACGAACTAAAGAAGCAGAAGATTGGGGTTCTTGTACTTGGACTTACTACAAATTCGCAACAATTAAAGGATATGTAGATATTAGATGGTTTGGAGAAAGTAATGGATACTACTCTGAATCAGTAGATTTTATATTGCTTGGTATTGATTACGAGTACTAACGTAGTATTAATGCTAACGTTTTTGTACAAGATTAGTTGCATTGGTTAAACAGCTAATTTAATAAATAATAACATACCAATAAAGTCTGCGAGGACTTTCGTAATTAAGCCTAAACAAAGCAATTAATTTTGTACGGTGTTGGCTACCGTTTTTAATTCAGATTATTAATTTTAAAATTCAATTTATGTTTAATTCTATAAATATTTCGTTTTATCAAAAGCTGTTTTGGCTTTCAATTATTCTTTTAAATTTTCAATTAATTTATTCTTTTCGTTCAAGATTTGATTTAAGGAATCAAAACGTTTCTTTAATAAAAGATAATTTGTCTTTAATGAATCAAAATTCTGAATTAATTTATCGTTTTCAATCTTTAGATTCTCTTTTTCGTATTCAAAATACTTATCTAAACTCCAAAAAAATGAAACTAAAAAAGCAGATAAAATGATTCCAAATATTGCAACTTTATTAGTGAAAGAAATGGGTTTCCACCAATTTAAAAAACTTGTTAGAAAAAAATATTTTTTCCTTACAAATAACCAATCGTCTTTTTTAAATTTTTCTAATTCTGATTTATTAATGAATTTCACTAATTTATTTACTCCATATTCAGTATTTTCATATTTATGGATTTCATATTTCATCATTTTTGAGTGTGATTGGTAATGGTTGCCCAACGGATTGGTGTAAAATTCCGTAAGGCGATTCTTCTTTTTATTAATTTTTTTATTACTACTAAAGATCATATCTATCTTTTAAACATTCTTTTTACTTGGCCTATGAAATTTACACATTGTTGTTAACTGAAAGCTTTGGTTTTCGTTTGGCTTTAAGCGGCTTTTTGTTTACAACGGTCTCGTATATGAAAAGTAACAGAGTAAAAATGCTACTACTTTCAATTTAAAACAAAGGCAGCAGAAAAGCACAAACTTTATAGTTTGCACTTAACTGCTATTTTTTATATACTGTGTTATGCCACGTTATTTTTAAAGTATTTATTAATCAGAATATATAAGACTAAAGATGTTAGTAAGAATATACTTAGATAATAATACCCAATGATATTTGTAGAAACGTCATTTTGCTCTAAAATTAAAGATGGAAACATCATTAAAGAAAAACAACATAAAAGCCCTGATATAATAAGTAACAACGACATAAAAATAAACTTAAAACTTAATTTTTGCATAATTCAAATTTTTTAAAATTAATCATTCTTCTGGACCACAATGAGCCCAAACACCTAACCATCCTAAAACACTAACAATTGAAATAGCAGATGAAACACCACACGCTTCTGCGTTTGGAAAAGGGGTTTGTTTTGAACTATAATTACTTGACAGTAAATGTTCATAATTATTTGCAATAGCCATAAATTCTTCTCTATCCAAATTTAATTCTACAATTGAGTTGTACAAATTTAAAAATTCTGGGTTTATTGATGTCAATAAATCTAATAATTCTTCCTCACTATTTGAATCAGTGTTTTCATTTGTTTTTGAAAATGTTTCAATTTTATTGAAGTAGTCAGCATATTTTGAATTGTTATTAACTATGTTCATATATTCAGTAAGTAAATTTTCTACAAGTAGCTCTTTATCAGGTGTGTCATTTTCATTTGTACTACAAGATAAAATGAATGTAGAAAAAACAATTGCCCAAATTATATTTTTAATAAAAGTTAAATATTTCATTTTTAAATGTTTTTAAGAGAAAAGTCTTTTCCATTTCTTCGACTTTTCCAAATTAGTAACAATTTCATCTTTACTCTCTCGATTTTCAAAATTAC
>Ga0206125_10003433_pt1 | contig 15214 bp, 10 predicted proteins | sample Helgoland_Spring_4_FD_148598 | JGI IMG/M metagenome (GOLD analysis project Ga0206125, IMG submission 148598) | Pelagic subsurface seawater microbial communities from Kabeltonne, Helgoland, North Sea - Helgoland_Spring_Bloom_20160331_1 | ecosystem: Environmental > Aquatic > Marine > Epipelagic ... | reverse complement strand
CTTGAATCGGATGTAGCCCTGGTCGTAGACGGAGTTTATCTCAACAAAACAGGCTTAGGTTTAAATGATCTAATTGATATAGAGAGAATCGAGGTTCTTCAAGGTCCTCAAGGAACCTTGTATGGAAAGAACTCAAATGCAGGTGTTGTAAACATAACAACAAAAACACCAAGACCTGGAGATTCAGATGGCTTTATTCATTATGAAAGTGGTGATTTTAATTCAACAAGAATTACTTCTGCAATGAGTCTTGGTCTTTCTGATACTACTGCAATTAGATTAAGTGCTAATGTAAACGAATCAGATGGCTATATGACTAATTTGGTTGATGGACAGTCTGCAAATGGTGTTGATGATTCAGTGTTAGCTTTAAAGATTTATCATGAAAACGAAAGATTTAGTTATGTATTTTCCCATTCAGATATTTCAAAAAAATCAACATGTTGTGCTGTGGATAGTGTTGCCACATCTTCACAGACAGCTATTGGAATTCCGTTACTAGGTAGAACACCATCTGATAATGATTATACAAATTATAAGTATGCAACTTCAGCTGGTACACCAAATTTTAACTTAGACTCAACATTAACATCTCTTAAAGTAGATCAAGAAAGAGAAAATGGAACATTAACTTATATAGTTGCTAGAAATAAATATGATGCATATAGACATTGGGATGCAGATTTCACATCTCTAGATATGCTTTCGCTTAAGAGAAACATGCCAGGTAAGTCGCTTACCAATGAAATAAGGTTCAGCTCAAATATGATTGGCAATAAAGAATATACGGTTGGAGTATTCTTCCTAGATGCAGAATATGGAGAATCAGGAGCATATCCAAATAAAGGTGCTATAGAAGTTGGTCCTGACTTTTCACCAGTATGGGGCACATGGTTTACACAACTGAGTACTCAGGCTTCACAATTAGGAGCTTTAGCTCAAGCAGGTCTTGCAACTCCTGCACAGTTAGGTGCACTTCAAGGACTACAAGCTGCTCTTCCCGGTGTAGGTGGCTTCTTTGCAACAACAGAAGCTGGAGATATGATTGCTCAAGATATGACATGGTCTGATGAAACAGCAGCTATATTTGGAAGAATGACTGTTCATGTTTCTGATACTTTGAGGTATACAGTTGGTGCAAGATATACAACAGAAGACAAAGAAGCTGATTTATATGCTCAAACTATATTAGGTGGCGCTGTAAGTCCAACCCTGGCTGGAATACTACAGAATCCTAATCTTGTTGGGCTTCCTAGACAAGCGGTTCTTGGAAATGCTTGGCCTTTTAGTGGTTTCTTACAAAATGTTGATGATACATTCTCAAGATCTGATAGTGCTACAACATGGTCTCTTAGCGTTCAAAAAGATCTATCTGATGATGTAATGCTCTATGTGGCTGCTGCAACTGGTTATAAGGCTGGTGGTTTCAATTCTACATCTGGTGATACGGGTGATATGAGAGCTTTTGACAAGACTGAAACAACCAATTTTGAAGTTGGTATTAAATCAAGATTAATAAACAACAAAGTTCAGCTTAATGCTACTGTTTTTTCAATGGATACAGATGGGCAGCATTACATTACACAAAGCCCAACTGGCACTGGAACAATTGTTGGGAATGCAACGGAAACAGCTGAGAGGCTTGGATTTGATTTAAATGTTGTTGCTAAATTAACATCAAATCTAACATTAAATATGTCATATTTTACTGTTGATGATGGCTCACCAGATATTTTAACTAATGCTGCAGCTAGATTAACTCCAGATGACGCATATACAATTGGACTTTCTCATAATTACCCTCTTGGAAATGGTAATATATTTTCAAGAGTTGATTACTCATATGATGGTCCGTACGAGTATTCTTCAGCTCCAATGCTCTCGCCAACATGGCAAGCTCAATTACCAGCTGCTTATCCAGAGCTAGCAGAAAAACAAGATCAAGAATTTTTAAATTATAAAATTGGTTGGAGAAATGATTCATGGGAACTTGCTTATTCTGTTAAAAATGCAACTGATAACAACTATGTTAGGTTGGTACTAATAGCAAGTGGAATCAGTGGAGTTAATGGTATGACTATGGGAGCACCCGAAACTCATAGCTTTAGTGTTAAATATAATTTTTAAAAACATGTTTATTATCAAGGGGGTATCTCCAATATCCCCTTGACCCTGATACATTATCAAACAATGATTGCGCAAAAAAGAAATTTACAGACTATAAATGGATATATAAACTTGAAAATATTGTTTAAAAGTGCGAATCAATGTTAAAAATATTTAAATATTTAGTTTTAGTTTTAGTGTCTCTTTATATTATTGGGACTCTATCTTTAAAAAATCATTTTATTCAAGATAGACTTCTAGATATAGCCATCAAATCAATTGCCATACCCGAATCAAACTTGCCAGAGGATGATGCGCTAACAGCAATAGTATGCGGTTCTAGGGCGCCAATAAATGATCCAGCAAGAGCTGAAGCATGTATTCTTGTTCAAGCTGGGCAAGATATCTATATATTTGATACAGGTGGTGGAAGTATCGCTAATCTAAATAATTGGAATATACCTTGGGATAGGGTGAATACAATATTTTATACCCACCTTCATTCTGATCATGTTTTTGATATTGCTGATCTCCATCAAGCAACCTGGATTAATGGTGCAAGAGATACTAAACAAAAAGTATATGGGCCAGAAGGAGTACAAATGCTTACTGATGGAATTGAGCTAGCTTATACAAAAGATTATTTATTTAGAAATCAGCATCATGGTGACACTATTGCGCCATTAAATATAGCAGGTTTTGATACTTACACTGTAGATTTAAATAATCCTGTATTAATTGATGATGGAGATCTAAAAATAACAGCCTTTAGTGTCACTCACGATCCAGTTGATCCAGCTCTGGGTTATAGAATAGATTACAAGGGTCGATCTATAAGTATTAGTGGAGATACAACTTATGATCAAAATCTTGTCCAAAATTCTAAAAATGTCGACGTTTTATTCCATGAGTCTATGTCGCTTGAAATATTAGATCTTATAAATCAAGTTGCTAAAAGTAATAATAACTATATTGCTGATACTGTAACTATAGATATTCTTGATTATCACACACCTATTATGGATGTAGTAAAAGCTGCCAATGAAGCTAATGTTAAGCATCTTATTTTTTATCATCATCTTCCAGCACCACGAAATCAATTGATGGAAGACATTATGTATAGAGGTGTTGATAAGGTCACAGATGAATGGACTTCATCACATGATGGAACAAGAGTCATTCTTCCTATAGGTTCAACTGAAATATTAGTTGATCGAATTGAATAGAGTTAAATAAATTTTATATATTTCAACAAATTGCTTTAGTATGTTGTTAATTTATGTAGGAATAAAAAATTATGAATAGAGTATTAAGAGATACAGGCGCAAAATATCCAATTGTTCAAGCTCCAATGGGATGGATTGCAAGAAGCCAGTTAGCTTCAGCAGTTTCAAACGCAGGTGGTTTAGGTGTTATTGAAACTTCATCTGGTGAAGTGGATATTTGTAAAGAAGAAATAAAAAAAATGACAAGCCTCACAGATAAACCTTTTGGTATAAACCTTCCATTATTATTTTTAAAAGACTCATCTATGGTTGATTTTTGTGTGGATAACAATGTAAATTTTGTAACAACTTCTGCAGGTGACCCATCTAAATATATTAAAGTCTTAAAAGATGCAGATATTACTGTTTATCATGCTGTTCCTAACTTACAAGGCGCTCTTAAAGCATTTGAGGCTGGTATTGATGGTCTGGTAGTTGAAGGCACTGAGGGGGGTGGATTTAAGGGCTATGAAGAAATTGGCTTAGCTGTTTTAATACAAGCTATCAAAAAAGAAATAGATCTTCCTATTATTGCAGCCGGTGGAATTGTTGATGGAGTGGGTATGGCATCGGCTTTTGCTGCAGGTGCTGAGGCTATTCAGATGGGAACACGTTTTGTATCTTCAGTTGAAAGTCCTGTTCATGATAATTTTAAAAAAACAATTAAAGATGCAGGAACAGATGGTACTTATATTCTCAATAAATCTTCTAAGCCAGTTATAAGGGCCTTAAAAACAGAATTTACTAAAGAAATTTATGAAAAAGGTTCAATGAGTATGGGAGATTTAGCAAAAATTAAAGATCTTTACTTTGGTGGTGATATGAATGCAGCACCTGCTTTAGCTGGACAGTCATCAGGTTTAATTAATGAAGTTAAGTCAGTTAAAAATATTATTGACGAAACTATAAGTGAATATAACGAAGTCTGCTTAAGGCTTTCAAAGAATCTTTTTTAAATACTTATATTTTACACATAAATCATTCTTTTGCTTATTCCAAAGCTCATATATAATTTTGAGTATTATTTATTTTATTAATAGGGGATTAGAATGAAAAATTCTATTTTTACACTAACTGTATTATTTTCAATGTCTTCAGTTTTAGATGCTCAAGATGTTGAAGAAGTAATTGTTACTGCCACTAAAACTGAAAAAACACTTCAAGAAGTTCCAATAGCAGTTTCAGTCGTAACGGCTGATGTTATTGAAAAAGCTAATGTTGTTGATATATTTGATCTTAAATCAGTTGTACCATCACTTGATACAAGACAATACCAATCATCTGTTAATACAACTTTTTTTATTAGAGGTTTTGGTAACGGATCTAATAATCCAGGTATTGAGCCATCTGTTGCTGTTTTTATTGATGGCGTTTACAGATCTAAGACTCAAAGTCAGATATCTGATTTACCAATGGTTGAAAGAATCGAGGTTCTGAGAGGACCACAAAGTACACTATTTGGTAAAAATGCTTCTGCTGGTGTCATAAATATTGTTACTAAAAAACCATCTTTTGAAAAGTCTGGAAATGTTTCTTTTGGAATAGGTAAATACAATTCGAGAGTTGGTAAGGTTTATTATACTGGCCCTCTTAATGAGAATCTTGCCTATAGTTTCAGTGCTAACTTCAACAAAAGAGATGGACATTCAGAAAATCCAATCACTGGTAATGCTACTAATGATAGAGATAGAGTAGGCTATAGAGCAGAGCTATTATATGTTCCATCTGATGATTTATCAGTTAGGGTTACAGCTGATTATGATGATTATGATGAAATATGTTGTGCTGTTGGAAGTACTTCTTATGGTGTTGGAAATCAAGTAACTGCAATGCTAGGTGGGCAAATAATTCCTAATGATCCCTATACAGAAAAAGCATTCTATGACTTTGATCCTACTTCAAAAGGTGATAACTCTGGTCTATCTGTTCACATAGAGAAGAATCTTGAAAATGCAACGATTGAAAGTATTACTTCATATAGAAAATCATATAACTTTGAAGTTCAGGATGTTGATTTTGATTCTGTAAATGTTATTGCACCAAGTCCAATTGAAAAAGATTTAAATGGTGTTACGCAAGAATTAAGAATCTACTCTGAAGATAATGAAAAAGTTAATTGGTTATTTGGTGGTTTTTATTATCAAGAAGATATGGATTTTAATGAATCCATTTATTACGGACCATTATGGAGAACTTATCTAGATGCATTTTTACCTGCAGGAACAATTGCTGGTGTAGCAGCTGCTTTTGGTCTTCCTGATAGTTTGATGTTTGCAGCTGGCCAGGGTAATACAGAAAGTGCTACCCAAGACAATTCAACTAAATCAATTTTTGCACAATTCGATATTCAACTTTCTGAAAAACTAAATGCAATCATTGGCGCAAGTTATATGGAAGATGAAAAGTCTGTTTCTTATAATCAGATTAATACAGCTGTATTTTCTAATTTAGACTTTGTAGGTGCAGGTGCAATGGGATTAATTGCCGCAGGTATACCAGCAGCGCAGGCAATGGTTTTAGCAACAGATCCTGCTTATAATCCTCTTTTACCACTTCAAGGTCTTCAATTCATTCCACAATTTGTTAATTTCCCAAATGCTGCACAAGATGGTAAAAGTAGTGATGATAATGTCGACTATACAGCTAAATTATCTTATGCATTAAATGATGCTGTAACAATTTATGGTGGTGTTTCAACTGGTTTTAAAGCTACTGCTTGGAATATATCAAGAAACTCACTTCCAAATGCAACTGAAACTGCCGCACTTGCTGCTGCAGGAACTCCAGTCGGTCCTAACACTGGTCTTGGACAAAGGTATGCTGACCCAGAAGAAGCTGAAGTATTTGAATTAGGAGCAAAAATTTATCTCCCTTCCGGTTATCTCAATATAGCTATGTTTGATCAAGAAATTAAGGGCTTTCAATCAAATACATTTATTGGAACAGGTTTTGTATTAGCAAATGCTGGATCTCAGTCAGCTGATGGTTATGAGTTTGATTTAGTATTTTCACCTACTGATAATATTGACTTAGCTGTAAGTGGTTTGTTTATTGATCCGGTGTATGACTCATTCCCTAATTCAGCCTCTGGCGACTTAACAGGAACAACACCAACAAATCAAATATACCTGAAGATACAATCTCTTCAAATATTACTTGGAATTGGGAAAGAAATGGTTTTGATGGTTATGTTAGATTAAGTCATCTTTATGCAAGTGAAGTTAAATTACTTGAAAACCTAACATGGCAAGCAATTCTTGAATCCAATGGAAATGGTATTAAAGAGCAAGATACATTGAACATATCTGCAGGTATAGAAAAGCAGGGTGTTGGTGGAGGTGTTTTATCACTAATGTTCTACGGTAAAAATATTAATGATGACAAATGGATTACATCTGCTTTTCCAGCTGTTGCTGATCCATCTTCAACAACATTTTTTGGATATCCTAATAACTATAAGAGCTATGGTCTAATGGTAAATTATAGTTTTTAAGACAAAACTATTTAAACAAAAAGGGAGCCTGTGCTCCCTTTTTTAATCTTCAATATCTTTTCTTATCTTTAACTTTTCTAAGCTTATTTGATCTTTTAAAGTCATTATATAAGCTGCGCCCGCAAGAATTAATATTCCTGAAGCTTCATAAATAATATTTAATGAATCAAGCTCTTTACTTTGAAGAATAATCATTCTTGTTAAAGCTGTCATTGCAATAATTATAGGTAAAGTCACAGGTAGTCTATTGCTTGCATAAAATGAACCAACCATGCCTAATACTTCTGCATATATAAATAAAAGAAATAAATCACTTAAAGTGACAACTTGTTCAACGATTAACCTATGAATTTCTATTCCGGTAGCATATAAAGTAGCTACTGCAATAATCATCAGAATTGCGCGTTCTGAAATATCTATAAAGTTTTGCCATATATTTTTATTTTTTATCATTCCTAGATTATAGGTAACTTTTAATTGATATAGAAATTTTATATATACATATTATGTATACTTAAGTGTGTTAAATATAAACATTAGCGTTTATATTTAAATTTATTAATTTTTAATTGAAAGGAGAAATTATGAATAATTTAAAAATATTTTTTGTATTAATTTTTACTTTTAACATGAGTGCAGCACCTGAAGGTGCATTTAATACGCTTATGGTAAAGGCTAAAGATGTTAATGCATATGTTGATTATATGAAAAGTAACACTGGACCATTTGAAGCTATTGGCGCTGATATGGCTGGCGTATGTGTAACACGATCTGGTAATGACTATAAAGGCCAAATGTTTGTATGGAATGCTTTTCCATCAGTAGAGAAGGCTCTTGCTGCTTCGGATTTATATGATCCAATGAACACATCAGATGATTTTAATAAATTAAGAAAAGTTATGTATTCTGCAACTTTTAAACCAGTTAAAGATTTTGATCTTAAGCCAGGTTCTGAAAGATTATGGAGACTAAAGATAAATAATTTACCTGCTTATGTGAAAAAAGTTACTCAACTTGAAAAGGCTATAAATGATGCAGGTCATGAAATGAGAATAGGCGTCTTCACACCAATAGCAGGTGGTAAGGAAGAAACTGGTATGTATCATGTAAGAGCTATAAGCAATAGTGCTGCAGAAAGCGGGGCAGTTTTAGACGATTACTATGATGGTGCAGCATGGGGTAGGATTTGGCAAGAATCGTTAAAATATGTAGATGAAGTTGTTACTGACACTATGGAAAAGTGTGAAATTATATACACAGCTGACTAAAACTAGCTTAGTTATATATGAAAGGGAGCTCGGCTCCCTTTTTTTTAGGTAGTTGAATTTAAAAGATTTAACTCTTCATCGTTCATTTCTGCGCTAATATCTTCAAATAATAGGCTAGATAAATATCTTTCTGCGGTATCAGCTAGCATGCAAAGTATTTTTGATCCTTTTGGAGCTTTATTAGCAACTTCCATGGCAACTGCAAAAGTAGATCCACCAGATATACCAGTAAGAATTCCTTCATGTGCTGCAAGTTTCTGTGACCATTTAATTCCATCGGTACCCGCAACCTGAATTATCTCATCTATAAATTCTTCATTAATGGACTCTTGGAGAACTAGAGGTATAAAATCAGTTGTCCATCCTTGAATGGGATGAGGTTGCCAATCAGGATGAGATTGAGCAGGAGCACCATCATCAGTTCTTTCTTGAGCTTTACCATTAACCAGAAGAGGTGCAACATCAGGTTCAGCCATTACAAGTTTTGTTTGTGGCATTTCTTTTTTTAAAGTTCTTGCAACTCCAGAGAATGTTCCGCCAGTTCCATAACCCGATACCCAATAATCCAAACCACTTTCTTTAAAATCGCTAACTATCTCATTTCCAGTTGTTTTTTCATGAATATTTGCATTAGCTTCATTTTCAAATTGTCTTGCATAAAACCAGCCATTATCATCAGCAAGTTTTTTAGCTTTATTGTATGCGCCAGAACCAGCTTCAGCAGCTGGAGTTAATAAAACTTTAGCTCCAAGAAATCGCATCATTTTTCTTCTTTCTATTGAGGCACTTTCTGGCATTGTTATTACACATGGGTAATTTTTTGAAGCACAAACAAATGCTAATCCAATGCCTGTGTTACCACTAGTTGCCTCAATAACTGTTTGACCTGGTTTTAATGAGCCATTAGCCTCAGCTTCATTGATAATGCTTAGAGCTAGCCTATCTTTTACGGAACTAGCTGGATTAAAATATTCAGCTTTCACATATAGATCGATACCTTCGGGTGCTAGGTTATTTATCTTAATGGCCGGAGTATTACCTACAGTTTCTAAAATGCTATTAAATTTCATGTCAATTGAGTGTAATTAAAAAAAATGAGTTTATCACAAGGGAGATTTTTTGTTATCTTCTTCAGCCAAATTAAGTATAAAACTATATTCTTCAGAGATTTCTTTAAACTGATTCAATCTTCCACTCAGACCTCCATGACCGCCAATAAGATTCATTTTCATAATAATATTGTTATTTGACTGGTTATATTCTCTTAATTTTGCAATATATTTGGCTGGTTCAAAATACTGAACTTGGGAGTCATACAGGCTAGATGTAACAAATACAGCAGGGTAGTTATAGTTACCAATATTGTCGTATGGCGAATATTCTTTTATGTAGTTATATTCATTTATGTTTGCAGGGTTACCCCATTCACCATATTCAAAGGTTGTAAGAGGTATTGTTGGATCAGACATAGTAGTAAGCACATCAACAAAAGGAACACCTGATAATATGCCTTTATAAAGACTGGGCTCAAGATTGATAATAGCTCCCATTAAAAGTCCGCCAGCACTGCCACCTCTTGCAAATACTTTCGAAGAATCTCCAATATTTTGATTCAGCACAGATTTAATAACATCGTTAAAATCATTGAAGGTATTCATTTTGTTCAATAATCTACCTTCTTCATACCATTGTTTGCCCATTTCTCCACCGCCACGTATATTAATAATCGCAAATACAAAGCCTCTATCAATAAGCGGTAATATTGATGATCTAAAAGTTGCGTCTACATTAATGCCGTAAGAGCCATATCCATAAAACAAAATAGGTGCATTATTGATATCTATATCAACCTTCGATAACAAAATAACAGGAACTTTAGTCCCATCTCTAACTTCTACAAAAAGGCGTTTATCTTCATAATCAGCTTTATCAAAGCCAACTATATTTTTTTGCCATAATAAATTTGATTTTTTTTCATCTAAATCATAGCTATATATGGATTCAGGACAGGTAAGACTTGAATAGGAGTAGTTAAACTTTAAATTTTCTTTTTCATCATTCAATGATAGAGATACATCATATGCATGATCTTCAAAACTAATGTCTGATTGCGAGCCTGTTATAAGATTGAAAATAGTGATTTCTGGTAATCCATTTTTTCTGACTTCAAGAATTAAGTAATTACTAATAGTATAAATATTATTTATAAAGACTAAATCATTATGTGGAATGACTACACTCATATCCTTAATATTTTTTGTATTTATGTCTGACTTTAATATATGAAAGTTTGGAGAGTTTTTATTTGATAAAACAAAAAATACGTCTTCTTCGATATGGTCTAAATAATATAAATGATTATCCTCTCTCTCCATAAAAACTATAGGTGATTTAAGTGGATTTTTTGTATCTATTAACCTAATTTCATTTTCATCTGTTGAATCAATGTTTATGTAGACGTAATCTTTTGATTTAGATAGTGATAAGAAGATATTAAATTTTAAGTCTATTTCTTTATATACAAGTTTATCTTCTGAGCTATTTGTACCTATTTTATGCACATAGACTGAATCGGATATAAGAGTTATTGGGTCTTTCTTAGAATATATTAGGTGGTTATTATCACTAGTCCATATAGGCGCTCCTGAAGTTAATTCAATACTATCATCAAGCACGTCCATGGTATCAGTATTAAGAACTTTAATAGTAAATTCTCGCCTCCCTGTATTATCCTCGCTAAAAGCAACATATTTATTACTAGGAGAGGGAGCTATTGATTGAATTAAATAATATTCTTGTTTTTTAAGATTAATATTTGCATCAATTAATAATTCTTCTTTACCATCAACTAATCTGAAGTAACTTGGCAATTGATCATTTTTTTTAATTTTACTGAAGTATTTGATTTTATTATTCATAAATCCAAAAGAAATTTCTTCATCTGGAATTTGTTGTATTAATTCATTAGTTATTTCATCAGAATAGGGTCTTTTTGATTTAAACCATTGATCTGCATATTCATTCTCAGATTTTAGATATGAAAGCACTTCCTTGTTTGTTCGAGTGTCATCTCTTAACCAGTAATAATTATCTGTTCTGTAATGGCTATGCTGTTCCAGTATGTATGGTATTTTTTTTGGTCTTGGTGGCTGCATCATAGTTTTTATAAGTTATTATTAAAAAGTTAAATATATTTAATTAAATAATTATTACATATTAATAAGGTAACAAAACTTAATGTCATACTTAATAGCTTTAATATTAGTATCTGTTTCTATATTTATAGGCTCTGCATTCATATCATTATTACTAGGTATAATTCTTGCATATTTAGTTGATTTACCAGTTAACTTCATCACTAAAAAAATTGGTCCAATATTTATTCAAATTGGTATTATCTTACTAGCCTTTTCAATACCTATTGATGATGCATTTGAGATAACAAAGTCATTCATTCCCTCTATTTCAATATTTGTTCTTTCCATTTTTTTATGTGGATTTATTATCGGTAAATTATTCAATTTAAAACGTAATGAAATTATTCTAATATCAAGTGGAACTGCAATATGCGGTGCTACTGCAATAGCAGCTATAGCTCCAATTATAAAAGCTAGTCCAAAATCGCTCTTAACATCCATAGCTTTGATATTTTTATTAAATGGATTTGCATTAATTCTTTTTCCTTTAATGGGTAATTATTTTGGAATATCAGATGATTTTTTTGGAGCTTGGATTGCTCTTTCAATTCATGATACAGCTTCGGTATTAGGTGCTGCACTTTCATTTGGAAACGAATCTGTTGATATAGCTACTACAATTAAGTTAACTAGAACACTTTGGTTAATTCCTCTTATACTTGTTGTTTCAATTATCTATGACAAAAAAACAACCTTCAAAATACCAATTTTTGTTCTTACTTTTATATTTGTTTTATTTTTAAATAGTCATCTTGATATAAATAATATGACTACTTTGTATATTGATTATGCAAGCAATATTTTTCTATTTGCTGGACTTTTTTGTATTGGAACATCAATAAATAAACAATCTATATTGTCATTAAATCAAGGCATTATTTTACATGCATTAGTTTTGTGGGTAATTGCAATCTTGTTATCATATATATTAGTATCTTACGTAATATAAAATCATCTTTTAAAGTTATATGAAAAATAATCTTGAATCTCATATTAAAAAAAACGAGAACATTATAATTTATGTAGATGGTAAATTAACTCCAAGAGTTGATGCTAAGATTTCTGTTTATGATAGCGGCTTTATGATGGGGGATGGCGTCTGGGAAGGTATAAGACTTGTTAATAATAATTGGCTTTTCATAGATGATCATATTGATAGGTTATATGAAGGTGCTAAAGCCATAGATCTAGATATTGGATTATCCAAAGACAAATTAAAAGAAGAGTTATTCAAAACACAAGAAGCTAATAAAATGACTGATAAGGCTCATGCTAGACTTATGGTAACTCGTGGAGTAAAAAGCAAACCGTTTCAAAAACCATCATATTCTCTTAATGGTCCAACATTAGTTATCATAATGGAACATTCAGAAGACTCTATAGATAATCCTCCAATTAAGCTAGCCACAGTTTCTCAAATAAGAGGAAATCCTATGGTGCAGGATCCTAAGCTTAATAGTCATTCTAAACTTAATTGTATTTTAGCCTGTATTCAAGCAGAGAAAGCTGGTGCTGATGAGGCATTAATGCTTGATCCTCATGGTTTTGTAAGCACAACTAATTCTTGTAATTTTTTTATAGTTAAAAATGGTGAAGTTTGGACAAGTAATGGTGATTATTGTATGAATGGTATTACTAGAAAAAAAATTATTGAAATTTGTATAGCTAATAATATTACTATTTATCAGAAAAACTTTTCTTTAGTAGATGTATATTCTGCTGATGAGGCATTTATAACAGGAACTTTAGGTTCATTGGTTTCAGTAGAGTCAATTGATGGAAAAAAAATTGAAAATAAAAATAATCATTCAATGATTGAAAAACTTAGTAATCTTTATAATGATTTAACGATTAGTGTCTAGTAGATTAAACATCGCCATGTGGTCAGGCCCACGAAACTTATCTACAGCCTTGATGAGAAGTTTTGGTAATAGGGCTGATGTAACTCTTGTCTATGATGAGCCTTTTTATGCTTCATATTTAAAATCTACTAATAAAAAACATCCAATGTTTAATGAGGTTTTAAAATCCCAAGAGAATAATTATGACCTAGTAATTAAAGCATGCACTGAGAAAAATGGTGAAGGTGTTTGCTATCAAAAGCATATGGTCCATCATTTATTACCAACCAGGGATAAGGAATGGATTTTATCTTGTCATAATTGTTTTTTAATAAGAAAGCCGGAAGAAGTAATCTCTAGCTTTCTTGATAAGTGGCCAGTTGCAACATTTGAAGATTTTGGTTTTAAAGAACAGTTTGATCTTTATAACTATCTTAAACAAGAAAATGGAGAATCTCCTTTAATAGTTGATGCTTCTGATTTAAGAAATAATACTAAAGATACATTAAAAAAACTTTGCAGTGCATTAAATATTGACTGGGATCCTTTAATGTTGGGCTGGGAGCCTGGCCTTAAAGAATATGATGGAGTTTGGGCAAAACATTGGTATCCATCTGTTATGTCATCAAGGTCATTCAAGTCTGAGTCAAATAAAAATAAAATTTATAACAAAGATGTGATTAATCTTGCTGCAAAGGCATATGATTATTACGAGGACCTTTTTAAAAATAAAATATAGAAGGGTGATAAGCTATATATAGAAATTACTGGAGTTAATTATGAAAAATTTATCCTTATTAAGTCTTATATTTATAACGATGACATTTGCATTAAATATCAGTTCATCTGAAGAAATTTTAAATGAATGTAAAATAAAACCTATTGATAAAGAAAGAAGTTTTACTAAAAATTTTGACGGAGTTTTTAATGGTAAAAATTTAACTTATAGCGCAAGTCTAAAAGAAAAAATTCTTTATGAAAAAGATAATCCAAGCGCGCCATTAGCATCCTTTTTTTATTCTGAATATATTGTTGATACTGATCAGAATAGGCCAGTCATGTTTGTATTTAATGGTGGTCCAGGCTCGGCATCTCTATGGTTGCATATGGGTGTTCTGGGACCAAAAGTAGTTAAGGTCCCAAGTGACGCATCAGATGATGGATCAGCACCTTATAAGATAATAGATAACAAACTATCTCCTTTAAGTGAAACAGATATGGTTTTTATTGATCCAGTTGGTACTGGGTACAGTAGAGCTGCGGGATGTCATGAAGGTTCAGAGTTTTGGGGTGTTAATGAAGATCCTAAGATAATTGCAGAATTTATAAGAAGATGGATTACAGATAGTAAACGTTGGAATTCTCCTAAATACATACTAGGAGAGAGTTATGGTGGTATAAGAGGGCCCTTACTTGTATCAGAATTGAGGTCTGGTGATATTACGCCAATTGAAATTAATGGACTATTAATGGTTGCTCCTGCTTCAGACTATCAATATTTAGTCTTTCATCCAGGAAACAATAGCCCTCATTACGGATTCTTTCCCTCATATGCTGCTACAGCTTATTATCATGGAAAAGTAGATACAAAAAAATCTTTAGAAGAGTTTTATAAAGACTCCAAAGACTTTAGCTTAAATAAATATGGCCCAGCATTACTTAAAGGATCACGAATATCAGATGAAGAAAAGGAAAATTTAATTAATGAATATGTATCTTTTACTGGTCTATCTAAAAGATTTGTTGAAGATTTTAATCTAAGAATAGATCCGTCAAGTTTTAGAAAAGAGCTTCTCAGAGACGAGGGTTATTCTGTAGGCAGGCTTGATTCAAGATACAAGACATCTGATTATATTTCTGGTGGTCAAAATTCAGATACCGATGTATCTAGTGAAGGTTTTATGTCTGCATATGTTACAGCTATGCACACTTGGTTTGCTGAAATAGGAGTTGAGATGAAGATGTTATATCAAAGTGGAGACTCAGATGTTTATTTAGGCTGGAAGCATCCTCAAAAATGGAAAGGTAATGATTTTGGTTATGT
>Ga0206125_10003422_pt1 | contig 15240 bp, 13 predicted proteins | sample Helgoland_Spring_4_FD_148598 | JGI IMG/M metagenome (GOLD analysis project Ga0206125, IMG submission 148598) | Pelagic subsurface seawater microbial communities from Kabeltonne, Helgoland, North Sea - Helgoland_Spring_Bloom_20160331_1 | ecosystem: Environmental > Aquatic > Marine > Epipelagic ... | reverse complement strand
AAGCGATGGAAGGAATAGCAATAATGACCTCAGGAGGTGATGCCGCAGGCATGAATCCGGCAATCAAATGCACGGTAGATTACTCACGCATGCTCGGCTACAAGCCATATCTTGTACACAACGGCCTACGAGGACTCATCGACGACAACATCGAGGCAGCAAAATCCAGTGATGTGTCGGGTATTTTGCACCGCGGTGGCACGATTTTGCGTTCATCACGGTCTAAGCGGTTTTTTGAATATGAGCACCGCCAGCAGGCTTATGAAAATCTGCAAAAGCACGGCATCTCCAAGTTAATCGTTATTGGTGGTGACGGATCGTTCCGAGCACTGAACCAGTTTTATTCTGATTTCAAGGTGCCCTTCGCGGGCATTCCCGCAACCATCGACAATGATATTCCAGGGACAGACTACTGCCTTGGGGTGGACACCGCCCTCAACATGATCCGCCAAAATGTGGATAGTATTCGAGACACAGCTAGCTCCTTCAGCCGTGCGTTCGTCATTGAGACGATGGGTCGGCACTGTGGATATCTCGCGATGGCGTCGGCCGTGACCAGTGGTGCTGAGGTTTGTCTGGTTCCTGAGCTTGAGTATGATCTCGAGGCTATTCAGAGAAGACTGCAAAAGGATATCGATAATGGTCGCCAATTTCTCATCGCGATTGTCGCCGAGGGATGCCAGATGGGTGATTACCTGACCAGATGGATCAAGGATAAACTAAAAATGGATGCTCGCCTAACTATCCTGGGACACATCCAGCGAGGTGGTTCTCCCACCGTGCGGGACCGCCTCATGGCCTTTAAATTTGGCATTGCTGCGGTTGACTCACTGCACCGAGGAGAAACCAACAAGATCATGGTCTACAAGTCAGGCAGTTACTCTACCGTGCCGATCCATGAGCTCACCGGTCAAACGGCGGGTATTGACCCAATCCTAATAGAGATCTGCAAGCCGCTTTGCCGCTAATCACTCAGCTCAATCTTGGGCTGAGTCTTTGGTCGAATCTTGAGGCCAACCCTTAGAGGTTAATATTCGCGCTCCAAGAGATAGCGTGCGATCTGCTCGAGTCGTTTGCCCTTGCTGCCAAAAACAGTGAGGGCGCTGAGTGCTCTTTTAGTAAGTCTGGCAGCCTCTTTTCTGGAGGCCTCGAGACCAAGAACTGCTGGGTAGGTTGACTTATCCACCGCTTCGTCCTTGCCTGCTGTTTTACCCAGCATTTCTGTTGTCTGGGTGACATCAAGAATGTCGTCGATGACCTGAAAGGCGAGACCGAGGTTATAACCAAAGGTGGTGAGTGCCTCGAGCCTACGCGGGGTGGCGTTGGCAGACATCGCACCAAGGCGCACGGAGGTGGTCAGCAGTGCCGCGGTTTTCGCTTCGTGAATTTTGACCAGGTCTTTCTTGCCGAGTTTTTTGCCTTCTCCTTCGAGATCAAGCACCTGACCGCCAATGAGCTTTCGACTTCCACCCGTAAGGGCTATTTCTTCGACATACTCCTTCACTCCATATCGCTTTGTCGCTGGAGTTTGGGCAATAATGGCAAAGACTTCGGTTAAAAGCGCATCACCAGTGAGCACCGCCATGCCCTCACCAAACACCTTGTGAGAAGTCGGCCGGCCACGGCGTAAATCATCATCATCCATGCTGGGCAGATCATCATGCACCAGTGAATAGGTGTGCATGACTTCGGTAGCACATGCTGGGGCAAGCGCGTCATCTGTATGACCACCACAGGCTTCAGCCGCAGCAAGACATAGGATAGGCCGTAAACGTTTACCGCCGGCAAAGATGCTGTAGCGCATCGCCTTGTGAATCGTTTGGGGCTTGGTGCTCTCACGCGGCAAAAATCTACCAAGTGCTGAGTCCACCTCTTTCTGCTTGGCCCTAAGCCACGGTTTGAGATCGTCCATCGGGCTGGTGATAGCGGATTAGCCTCTATTAGACAAGCTCAGCAATCTGAACCGCATTGAGTGCCGCGCCCTTGCGGACCTGGTCTCCTACCACCCATAAGGCGAGGGCGTTATCAAATACCATATCCTTACGGATACGGCCTACGAGACAGTTGTCTTTTTTAGTCGTGTCCAGCGGCACCGGGTAAAGGCTGTTCTCAGGATCGTCTTTGGCGTCTACACCCGGGCAGTTGGCATAGACAGCACGAGCCTCGGCGACATCAACAGGGCGTTCAAATTGAGCCGTGACACTGACGGAGTGAGATCGGTGCACAGGAACACGCACGCAGGTGCATGTGACTCTGAGATTGGGAAGGTTGAGAATTTTACGACTCTCGTTGAGCATTTTCAGCTCTTCCTTGGTGTAGCCATTCTCAGTGAAGGCGTCCACATGCGGAATGACGTTGGAGGCAATCTGGTGTGGGTAAACATTTTTCATGTCCTCGGTGACCTCTCCACCAGCACCCAATACTTTGATCTGCTCGTCGAGCTCGATGATGCCCTGGGCCCCACTTCCGGAGACCGCCTGGTAACTAGAAGCAATAATACTGCGCAGGCCGTAGAGCTTGTGCAGCGGGCTCAAAGCCATCAGGGTAATGATAGTTGTGCAATTGGGGTTGGCAATGATCCCTTTTGGCCTGTCCTTGATCGCCTCTGGATTGACCTCGGGAACGACCAGAGGCACTTGATCATCCATACGGAAAGCCGATGAGTTATCAATGACCACAGCTCCAGCTGCTGCTGCACTTGGCGCATATTCCAGAGACAAGTCGCCGCCTGCGCTAAATAGGGCAATATCCACTCCCTTGAAGCTATCATGTGCTAATTCCTTAACTTTGATTAAACTCCCTCTGTATGGAATCTCTTTACCAGCAGATCTGGCGGAAGCCAGTAAGGTTAGTTCACTAATTGGGAAATTACGCTCATCCAAACAATCGAGCATTTCCTGCCCGACTGCACCCGTAGCCCCCACGATTGCTACATGTTTTGCTTCTGAAATGGTCATGACAGATGCTGACATCGCTGAAATATAAGGACCTGTCAACTCTGTCATCTTGTCAATTTGTCATTTCTCACAGTCAAAAAAAACTGCCAATTTCTGCTTTTTCTTATTTTCATTTAGCACAAACGCAATAGTATGATATAATTTTCCCATGGCTATTACGAAAAGAACTCGTTTCTCTCGCCGCGTCCCAGATCACGTGACCGATGAAATCGTCAATGTATTAGGGGATGATGACAGCTTCTTCGGATTCAATGATTTATTTGAAGCTGTTTACGCGCGACTCAAGGAACGCAACGCCGTCAGTGGTGGAGAAGAAATGCTCCGCCTCCGCGCATACGAAAAACTACAAAACCTTGTCACCCGTGGGATGATCGAAAAAGAAGGCAAAGAGTATAAAGGATTAGCTAAGCTATCTGAAGCTCACAGTGACTTCTTGGCCGCTCAAGATTCTGCCTAGGTTCACCTTGGCGATCTAAGATCCCTCAACAAAATTTCGTGCTGGTTATTACCATGCGAACTGTTTTAAAAACCCGCATCACCAAATCACTAGGTGGTGCGGGTTTTCTTTTTAGCTGCGCTGCTTAACACCACAACTCAGTGACCACTGTATATTAAAAACGATGATTGAGAACTACTTACCCGTTATCATGCAGGCCATGGTCGCTATCGGATTTTGTGCCAGCATGCTCATCATGAGTGTTCTATTAGGTAAAAAGGGCAGTAAAAACTCATTCAAAGACACTCCATATGAGTGCGGCATGCTTCCCATTGGAGATGGGGCACCTCGATTCAGTGTAAAGTTTTACCTCGTGGCGATGTTGTTTGTCATTTTTGATATCGAGGTTGTGTTCCTTTACCCATGGGCCGTGCAATTCCGTGAGCTAAACGCCATAGGAAACATGGCATTCTGGAGCGTTTGTGGATTTGTGGGCATACTCACCGTAGCCTATGTCTACGCCCTCAAGAAAGGGGCGCTCAACTGGAAAGCCTGAGCTGACCAATATCTCATCTGCCTCTCACCGCGATGCTGAAAGACTTGAGACGCCGTTCCATGTATTCTTCGGCTGTCGTGACATTCACCGTACCTATTATCGTCAGGGCACACACTGACTCAGAGGTGCAGCCCCCTGCCCTGAACAATTTTCCTCCATTGACTCGTTGCAACTCTAAGACTAGTATATCTAGCTGAGATAGAAGTTCATTGATTAGATGCAAACACAAGGATCCTATAGTGAAAATGCGCCCGTCAAGCAATCGGCCGGCGATCCATCTTCTAGGCCAACGTTTCTCATTGCATGCTGGCTTCTTGCCCTGCTCGCATTTGCTCAGCTCATCACCATAGGCGCTGCCCTCACATCAGGTAGAACGGTGGCAGCTGCCCCAAAGGCTGTCAGTGCACCCGTCAGCTTCAACAAACTCGAGCCCATTGAGCCGAGGAGTGTTGCCAAAATACTCGAGAGCATCGGCCCCCTTCCGCCATCAACCACGCCGGCCGCTGGTTCAAACTCAACAACCCACGCAGTAACGGTGCCAGCGACCACCGGAGGCACTGTGTCAGGCACTGCGATTACCGTGACCCCCTCAAGGTATGGTTTTAGCATGATTGCCGATCCCGTCGCCGAACGGCTTGTGCGTGAATCCCGCGCTCTTCAGCTCGATGGCGATATGATGCGCGCCATGCTCAAGCTTGACGAAGCCGCCCGCCGCGACCCCTCTGAAGCAGCGGTCATTTACCATAAAGGCTTACTCTTTGAGGAAATGGGTTTGTACACCAAAGCTGCGGACCAATACCAACAAGTGCAGCAAATGGGCATCAAGGCCGGAGCCTATTTTAGACTCTCCGCCAAAAAGTTAACCAAGGGCATGGATGTTGCCCATGCGCACAGGCCCGTCATATCGATTGGGCCTATGAATGCACGCCCAGGCAATGGAGCACTGGCTAACAAACAGACCAACGTAGCGATCACTATTCTTGCCAGACCAGACAAAGCCATCAACCCAGCAGACGTTCGTGTGCAGGTTCATTTCTATGATAAAATCAATGGTGGCGAAATTAAAAAGGCCAGTTCACTTGCCAAAATTGATTATGCTTGGGATGAGCCCACGGATTGGAAAGGAGCAAGTCGTGAAGAGACAGTGCATTTTTCCTATGCGATTGCAGAACTAGATCTTGCCGAGGCACATTTATTCGGGCGGCGAGAGTTCTATGGTTATGTCGTAGAACTCGTCTACAAGGGAGAGGTGATCGATCAACAAGCTTCTCCGCGCAGATTAAACAGTATTCACGGCAATCATATTTCACCTCAATACAATCATCAACTACCTTGGCTGCCGGGAGATCAAAACTCATTATTACCCAGCAAAGATGATTTTGATTACGATGATGACCATGGCCTACCATCCCTACCCCAGCGTTGATTTACGGGGAGGTGGTTGATTGGTCGCCCTTGATCGCTTCGCAACCATCGTGCAACGCGAACGCAGGTCCACCAGGTGAAAACCACACTGGGCGTCCCAGCGACATGGGTCGACTACTCGACGCTGATCGCGAGATGCCCAGGCCACCGCTAGGAATTTTCTTTTGAGGGAAGTGCTCGGAGGTGCTTGCATGGGTGGCAAGCAGGTGTATCGTCTCGCTCGATCACACACCCAGCTGGTCGAGGGTTCGGCGGATCGTTAAGCCGCAGTCTAAGCCTCTTCCTTGTGCACATCACTGAGCAACAAGCCCTTGAAGTTTTAGATGCAACTTTCATTCGCAATCACTTTCATATAATTACCTGTCACCTATAAAATGGACACCCAGACCAATCATTCAGCTTCGGCCGAAACACCCCCCAGCCTACCCAAAGCGGTCGAGGCGCCAATCTCATGGCGTAAGATCGTGGCGCAATACCGACAGCCGTGCCTGAAGAAAAGCGTCTGGCAAATAATCAATACCGGGATCCCCTACATCGGCCTCTGGGCTCTCATGTATTTCACGATGACAGTCTCTTGGGTGCTGACCATCGCACTTGCACTCCTAGCTGGGTTATTCCTCGTCCGCGTCTTCATCATCTTTCACGACTGTGGCCATGGCTCCTACTTTCGCTCAAAAAAGGCCAATAACATCGTCGGCTTTATTTCAGGCCTGCTAACACTGACGCCTTATCGTCATTGGCGCTGGCAACATGCGGTCCATCACGGCAGTTCTGGAAACCTCGACCAACGTGGCATCGGCGACGTATGGACGATGACGGTCAAAGAATATCTGGCAGCCCCGCGCAGGGAACGCTTTTTTTACCGACTCACGCGCAACCCTTTTGTGCTCTTCGGCCTCATTCCACTCGGCCTATTCATCTTTTATCAACGCGTCGCTTACGCCAACGCCAGCAAGCTCGATAAGCGTTCCGTATGGGCAATGAATGCAACCATCCTCGTTTATGCGATCGCCATGAGCTCCCTATTTGGTTTCTGGAATTACTTATTGATACAACTAACCGTCACAGCGGTCGCGAGCACACTCGGCGTGTGGCTGTTTTATGTGCAGCATCAATTCGAGGACACCTATTGGCGCAGCGGCGAAGAGTGGGACTACACACACTCCGCCATGAAAGGCAGCTCGTTCTACAAACTACCCAAAATCCTGCAATGGTTCTCGGGCAACATCGGCTATCACCACATTCACCACCTGAGCTCTCGCATCCCCAACTATTCCTTGGAGCGATGCCACAATGCAGAACCGTTCTTCCAGCAAGTGCCAGAACTCACGCTATTCTCCAGCTTGAAGTCACTCAAGCTAAGGCTCTGGGATGAAGACAGTCAAAAGCTAGTCGGCTATAAGCATCTAAAGACAATGCAGCTAAAGAAAGCTGCCTGAGGTGGCAAGATTCCTTCAAGATAATGTCTCGGTTTCATCTGAAAACCTGCAATCAGTAATTAGCAGTGAGTATCGGCATACGCTTTACCCCAAAGCTACTCAGATACTAAAAAGTGATTTCCTTACCAAGGACACCGACCTCAACATCACCATTGTGAATGCCCTTGAGCTCTTCTTGCAAAAGCTCCGAACGAGATTGCTCGCCGTGGATAAGCCACACCTTTTTCTTGGTTCCTGTGGTTGCTTCAAAATAATCGATAAGCTCCGAATTGTCTGCGTGACCAGAGAACGAGTCCATGATCTCAACGTGAGCACGAAGCTTATAGGGCTGCCCAAAAATATTCACCTCTGGTAGACGATGGCGTATTTTCCAACCCAAGGTATTCTCCGCACAATAACCTACAAAGAGAATGGTATTATTCGGATTACCGATGCCGTTTTTTAAATGGTGCAGGATACGACCCGCTTCACACATACCCGAGGCAGAAATGATAATCCCCTGCCTCTTACTGTCATTGAGTTCCTTGGATTTAGCAACTGACCTAATTAAGGTGAGACCCTCAAAGCCGAAGGGGTTACGCTTTTCATAGAGGAAATCATTTACTTCCTTGTTAAAGCACTCCGGATGCAGGCGGAAAATTTCCGTAGCATTCACTGCCAGTGGGCTATCGACAAACACGGGGATCTCGGGCACGCGCCCTTCTTCAAACAACTGGTGCAAGACGTAGAGAATCTGCTGAGTACGCTCTACCGCGAAACACGGAATGATGATTTTTCCGCCACGCTTGATGGCGGCGTTGAGCACATCGGCAATACTATCATCAGCTCCTGTTCCAAGCTCATGTTCCCGCCCACCATAGGTGCTTTCCATCAGCATGTAATCGACATCTTTCACCGGAACCGGATCATTCAGTAGGTGGTTACCGCCCCGACCAACATCACCAGAAAAAAGAAACCGCTTCTTCTTGCCGTCTTCCTCATCTTCTATCTCCAATAGAATCTGAGCACTGCCCAAAATATGGCCCGCATCATAAAACGACATGGTCACCCCTGGAGCAATCATCATCGGACGCTCATAGCCAACATTGACAAATTGCCTGAGGCACTTTTCCGCTTCTCTCGCCCCGTAAAGTGGTTCAATGAGGGGTTTATTCTTTTTTTTCAGATGTTTATTGAGCCACTTGGTATCACTTTCTTGAATATGAGCACTGTCTTTAAGCATGACCTGACACAGGTCACGGGTAGCAAATGTAGCGTAAATATTACCATCAAAACCTTTACTGCAGAGATTGGGCAAGTTTCCCGAGTGGTCAATGTGCGCATGTGAGAGAACCACACAATCGATGTCCTTAGGGTCAAAATAAGGAAAGCAGCAATTGATCTCATAGGCATCATTGCGCCGCCCCTGGTAAAGACCACAATCGAGCAGAATGCGCTTACCATTAACCTCTAACAGGTGCTGGGAACCCGTCGTAGTACCCGCCGCACCACAAAATTTAATTTTCATATTACTATTCAAGGGCAAGACTCAAACAGATGCAAGCAAGTAGCCTTTTTTCTAACCCTCTATTATACCTGAAACAGTATGTTAGACTAGCTACCAAAGGGCCAAAATAATTTCAGCGCTCGGCCAAGAAAACTTACAGATTCAGCTTCACGCTCTGCATCAAGAATCTGAGCGTAACGTATAAGCCCAACAGCCGTGGAGTATTGAGGGTCACGGAAACTGGCGTGCACACCACTCATGTTAACTTGGTCTGCGACATAAATGGATAAGCCAAACACCTCATTAGCAAGTTCAGTAAGACCGCGCATCCGGCTAGTACCACCCGTTAAAAACACTCCTGAACCAATACCCGGCAGGGCATCTTCTGGAAGCCGATCACGGATAAGTCTTAGCGTTTCCTCCAGCCGTCCATAGATAATTTCATTGAGCAGTGAACGCTTAATGTCGCCTTCAACAAGGCCCTGATCATCCTTGATGGAGACGTTACCAATACCTCTAGCTGGATCACCGGAGCAATCACCCTCTGTTTTCTTCAAGTCTTCAGCACGACTTAAGGGGATTTTTGTGACCAAATGGATGTCGTTAGTGATGTGATCTCCTCCCACGGGAATGCAGCCAGATGCCGCGATAGCCCCTTTCAGATACAATACATAATCCGCCGTGCCACCACCGATATCGATGACAAGCGCGCCGGCATCTTTGTGCTCTCTATCCAATGCCACTTGAGCTGTCGCGATCGGAGCAAACACGACGTCGTCCACATCAAGTGGAATTTCCCTCACACACTTAATGCTATTCTGAATACGGGTCCGAACACCGTGCACAATGTGAAAGTCAACTTCGAGCGAACGCCCCAGTAGCCCAACTGGGCTCACCGCATGCTCTTGCCCGTCTAGGCGATAATGACGGATGAAGTTGTGCAGATATACATGATCACCTGGGATTGCCAGATCCCGCGCTATCTCAGTGGCCTCAGCAAGGTGTCCATGATGCACCTCTTCCTCCTCATCGGGCAAACGATAGGTTCCACGGTTATTGACACCCTCGATATGTAATCCCGTGACGGATAACAGAACACTGCTAATGTCTACATCACATATATCTTCAGCTTGAAGCAGGGCCGCCTTAACACCAGCTCTCGCCTGCGGATAATCAGTAATTTCACCTTTTCTGATGCCGGCACTACGGGTTTCTCCCACACCGAGGATCTTGACGGAGCCATCAGGCTTCACCTCGCCAACTACCATACAGGTTTTGGTAGTACCAATTTCGAGGCCTACATGTATTTTTGATTTTGCCATTGGGTGAATAGAAAATGTGTTAATTTAGCATTGCAGCTTTGATGAAATGCCATCGAATGCGGCGGGTGTCAATTACCTTGAGATTAGCTTGATAGAAATGTGAATGATGCTTCTAGTGAGTCGTCCGTATGCGAGGTTTAACAAGAACTGGCTCTTCTGGTTGGGCAGGCTGTTTTTTAAATTCAACGGGGATATTCTTACGAGGTATCAAGTTCATCTTTTTGATTTCCTGCTTCATGGCAGGATTCTTCCTCTTCCGATTCTCTGCCAAACAGTGCTCATGAATGGTAATATAATCTTCGACCTGTTCTTTATGATCATACATGCCAAAAATGGCTGCTGATTCGTTATTACATACGAGTTCCATAGAGTAGTCATTAATCAGTGTGATTTTCTCAGGCAACCATTCATCTCGGACGTCGGCCTCACTAAATGTTTTCATCAAGTGTAGAGCTCTCATCAAGTCCACGTGCTGCGCCTTTGTGCCATGATTAAAGTTTTCGCTTTTGGCCGTTCTCATGATGATGACGGGCAGATTCTGTGACGCCTGCCAACGAGCTCCTCCACAAGGAAAGGTAATGCCATTTTCATCAATCAATACGCCATTAACCCGACGCCCTAAGAAACCGACAGATTCACACTGAATCCAAGCCACTGGAACACGCTCTTGAATGTCAATTTCAAGGGTTCCAGGAAGGCGGCGTTGTACCTCACATTGCACGACCTCAGGTAAATCGCTCAACCTCTCACGGACATCCTCGACACTGACAGCAAAAATGGTCGCCTCCAAATCAATACCCGCTAAATCCACCACCCTTGCGTGATCAAGGTAGCCATTGGTTTGCAGGTCAATTTCTTGAAGTTTGTATTTTTCATTATCCAAGAATAAGCTCTGCACACCTCGGTAGCTGCCTAATACAATGACGGCTACGAGCATCAAACCTAACAAGACTTTTAAGCTTTTACCCATACCTCGCATAACTTGATACATCACGATTCGGGGTGAGCTCACCTTAATATGCAGGCGCTGGAGATCTCCCCCTTGGCGCACATTGCGTTGGACGGCGGTGGTTTTTCTTCGTGCTTTTGATCTTGCCATGGTCGTATTCTAGGTTCGGTGTTTAAGTGAGATATCGGCGATTGTTTCACACAAGGGGCCAAATTCGTAACCAGCTACTTGAGCCGCCTTGGGCAACAGACTGCTGGCCGTCATGCCGGGAATAGTATTCGCCTCGAGAACATAAGGCCTTCCCTTTTTATCCAGTAAGACATCTACCCGTGAGTATATTTCAATGCCCAGTGCACAGTGGGCAGCAAGGGCAGCATCCTGAACTGCTACCGTCGTAGACTCATCCAGATCAGCTGGGCAGTAGTAATCCGTGCCGCCATCATCGTTGAGCCACGGATACTTGTTTTTCATGTCATAAAAACCACTGCGAGGCGCGATATGAACAATGGGCAAGGCAGCGCCATCCAAGACACCCACTGTTAATTCTAAACCGTCAATATACTGCTCGACCAAAACCTTATCACCATATTTTGCCGCATCCTCCATGGCCGCCGTGGCTTCAGACTGATCACGCACAATATGCACACCCACACTGGAACCCTCACAAGGTGGTTTGACCACGTACGGTAGTGACATGACGGGAAGCTTGGCACCACCTGAACAATCAACGATTTCCGATGCTGGTGTTGGCACTCCGTGGGCTAGAAAGACTTCTTTACTAGCTACCTTGTCAAAAGCGACCTTGCTACTCTCTCTGCCAGCACCTGTGTAAGGCATTTGCATGCTTTCGAGGATTGCCTGCACTTCACCATCCTCACCAAAAGTCCCGTGAATGGTGTTGAAACAAAGTCCCGTGCCCGCAGGAAGCTCCAATGAGTGGCCGCTCACATCAACCGCAACGGCGTTTAATCCCTGCTCCTTGAGCGCTGCCAAAACCGCATTACCAGATGCCAGCGACACCTCCCTCTCGGAGCCGGGGCCACCCATAAGTACGGCGATGAGTATCTCTTTATTCATATGCTTGTATTAAAATGTGGGCCGTTGTTTAAAATGTATATTCATCGTCCCCGATGATTTGGACTTCCGTCTCTAAGTTGATCTCTCGCTGAGCCTTGGCCTCGCGCCGGATGTGGTCGATCAAGCCAAGAACATCCGAGGAGCTCGCCTTGCCTCGATTGACAATAAAGTTCCCATGTTCGCTGGATACCTGGGCTTTGCCGACAGACGCCTCCTTTAAGCCCAACTCATCGACAAGTTTGCCTGCAGGTATCTGTTCTGGGTTTTTGAAAATACATCCCGCACTCGCTGCGATCGGCTGAGAGGATCGTCTTTTTTGCTTTGATTCTTGAGTGCGCTCTTCGATCAATTCGGGGCCTGAAACCTCAGCCTGAAAGCTCGCCTCGAGAGCGTAGTTTCTGCGCAGTTCTGGCACATTACGGTAAAGTGCCTTGATCTCCTCAGCGTCACGTTTCCTAATTTCTCCATCCTCATCAAGAAAAGTAACCTCGACGACCTGATCAAAGGTTTCTATTCCCATCGCTCCTGCATTCATTCGCAAACCACCACCAACATTACCGGGAATGCCCTCCATCCACTCCATGCCGGTCAATCCATTCGCCGCTGCCACACTTGCTATCTTTTTAAACCGCGCCCCCACTCCTGACACGATCACATCGCCCTCAACGCGGACTTCAGAAAATTCACCCCCCACAGGGTGAATAACTGCACCACGTATGCCGCCATCCCTGACCAACAGGTTAGAACCTCTTCCTACGATACGTTGTGGAATGCCACGATCTCGGCAGTATTTGACGATTCTTGAAAACGTTTCAAAGGTATGCGGCTCCAGCCAATACTGCGCCGGCCCACCACACAGAATCGTGGTGTGGCGATTCATCGGCTCGTAGAGCTTAGCTTTGAGCAAGGAACCCTCTTCTTGCTCGCCCCCCTCTTCGCAGCAACGCGTCATTTCCTCGATGACTGCCATATCACGCGCAATTTTTGTGCCAATCTCGTGCACGTTACCCGCACCTAAAGTAACCAGTAAATCGCCTGACTTGAGAGCATTGCCAACCGCGTGATGAGCATTCTTAATTGGCCCTACTACCTGAGCAGGAACATTCCCATGTGCCGCGATAGCATCAACAATGGTTTGCGCGCTCACTCCCTCGATCGGCAACTCACTAGCTGGATAAATATCGGTGACAAAAACAAGATCTGCATCCTGCAGGGCCTTACCAAAATCATCGGCTAATTTCTGCGTGCGGCTATAGCGATGCGGCTGAAAAACAACCACCATACGTCCGGGCTTGAGTGAACGGGCCGTTTGCAGCGTGGCATCAACCTCGGTAGGGTGATGACCGTAGTCATCAACGATACGCAAATGGGACGAGACATACTTGTTTTCAAACCTCCTGCGTGCACCTGCAAAGGTTGCTAGCGCGCGTGCCACGAGCTGAAAATCGACCTCCAAGGTATCAGCAACGGTGATCGCGGCCAGTGCATTGAGCACATTGTGCCTGCCGGGAATGCCCAGCTCTACCCTGCCTAATCGTTCTCCTTTTTTGACGACATCAAATGACACCATGCCGCCGCTCTCGTGGATTTCACTTGCCGTGAAATCAGCGTCGTGCCAGCCATAAGACAGCGCGCCCTCACGGCTTGCACATAGCTCAGTGGCCACGGGGCAGCCTGCAAAATAGATTTTATTGCCCGCCGTCTGATCAAGCAATGTGGTGAAGACCTCCTTGATGTGATCGATATCACGATAAAAATCCAAATGCTCCTCCTCGATGTTAAGGACAACCGCGTGTTGCGGATGATAAAGCGCTAGGGTTCCGTCACTCTCATCACCCTCTGCGATCATCACCTCACAATCCTCCTCCCAGTGAGCATTGTTACCCAATACGGGGATCTCAGCACCCACGTAGTGACACGGCATCATGCCGCCACGTCTCAAAACATGCGCACACATCGCGGAGGTCGTGGTTTTGCCATGTGTGCCTGAGATAATCACCCCTTGCCTGGTGTGCAGGATCGCCGCCAAGCACTCTGCTCTTCTGATACAGGGAATACCCTGAGCTCGGGCCTCAGCTCGGGCAACGTTTTCTTCACGAACAGCAGATGAATACACCACCACATCGGCACCATGCACTTCATCTGCGCGATGCGGACTAGAGAAGTTCAAACCCAAACCCTGCATGCGCTGGGTTTCCCCGCTGGTGACCATATCCGAACCGCTGACATGGTGACCCATGCCCAACAACAACAATGCCAGACCACTCATTCCAGAGCCCGCCACCCCTATAAGGTGGACCTTCACGGGGTTCTCCCGGTCGGTTAATCGTTTACTAAGCTCATCAATGTTCATACTCGGTTTTTATATCTGGAAATTGGCTACGCTATTTGGTCATCACATCGACAGTGATCAGATCGCAAATTTTCGCGTCAGCATCGCGAACGGCAAGGGCCGCTGCCTGTGCTGACATGGCTTTTCTATACTCGTCATCTTCAACCATCTTGCTGAGGTCAGCCACCAACTGACCCGCATCGAGCTCAGCTTCTTGCCTGAGAACAGCAGCGCCGGCAGTCTCAAAAACCTGAGCATTGACCGTCTGGTGATCGTCTGCTGCATGAGGATAGGGAACGAGAATTGATGGCATCGCCACATAAGCAAGCTCGGTCATGCTTGATGCTCCGGACCGGCAAACAGCAACATCGCACGCAGCATAAGCAGTCGCCATATCATCACAAAACGCAAGCACGCGGTAGCCTTCACGTTTACCCACTAGGGTTTTGACTCGTTCAAAATCATAGGCTCCAGTGATATGGATAAACTGCAGCCCGGGCATGGCCTTGGCGGCCTCAATAATGAGGGTGTTCAATGCTTGAGCCCCCTGACTACCACCCATCACCAAAACCGCAGGACCGCCAGTATCCATGCCGAATGCCTTGCGCGCATCTGCCCGCTCTGGAAGTGAAGTCAGCTCATGCCGCACTGGGGTGCCTGTAACGACGACCTCTGAAGCAGGAAAATAAGAAGATGCCGCCTCCATTCCGAGAAGCACCTTACGACACCAGCGTGCGGTGGTGCGGTTCGCCTTACCCGGTAGAGCATTTGAATCGTGCACGTAAGTCATCAAGCCGAGCTTTTTACCAGCGAGCACAGGGGGCAGCGAAGTGAAACCTCCCATACCGAGCACTACATCACATTGGTTCTGTAGCAGAATTTTGCGGCACTGACGCACAGTGCGCCAAAGTTTAAAAAGAAAGGGAATCATCTTCGGCGACAAGGTCGAAGGTTTTGCTATGGCTGGCACCGTATGAAAGGCCAATCTGCCGTATTTTTTAGCCCCTTGGGCGTCCACCTTCTTTTCTGAAATCAATAGCAATACCTCGTGCCCGCGCCTATCCAGCTCCTCGGCAACAGCAACACCGGGAAACAGGTGCCCCCCAGTACCGCCACAGGCAATCAATATGTTGTATGTATCAGACATGCAGAGATCAAATGATTTACATGGTTCAAAATGTAATTATCTCCTCTTTAGTATGCGGAAAAGCGGCGCATACAGCAATGATTAATATATGTTAAATAATGAAAACTGCTGCTT
>Ga0206125_10003421_pt1 | contig 15242 bp, 22 predicted proteins | sample Helgoland_Spring_4_FD_148598 | JGI IMG/M metagenome (GOLD analysis project Ga0206125, IMG submission 148598) | Pelagic subsurface seawater microbial communities from Kabeltonne, Helgoland, North Sea - Helgoland_Spring_Bloom_20160331_1 | ecosystem: Environmental > Aquatic > Marine > Epipelagic ... | reverse complement strand
AGAGTCTTTCGGTTTGAGTAAGAAAGAAGCCAGAGAAGTGTTCAAAGCATGGACTGTAAACGTTGAAAGAGAGTTACCGTTGGATTCTTTTAATAATAAGTTTCAAAAGTTCGTTGATAGGGAGGATGTGTGATATACCACGAGAGTTGCCTTGACACTCTGTCTCGTTTCGAAGATGATACTATTGATTTGGTGATCACGTCACCGCCTTACAATATGCGTCGAAGAGTTTCGAATGGTAAACTGATTTCTCGTGGTAATGACACTCCAAAGAACGTTGCCAAGTACAGTGAGTTCACGGATGACTTGCCTACAGAAGAATACTTAGAGTTCCATTCGAAAGTTTTAACTGAATGTCTTCGAGTTTCTAATCGAGTCTTTTACAATATTGCTGTTGTTGCTGGTAGTAAACAAGCATTGTTTCAAATGATCGGCAAATTTTCCGAAAGTCTCAAAGACATAATCATTTGGGACAAGGGCCACGGTGAACCAGCAATTCAGGAAGGTGTGTTGAATCGTCAATTTGAGTTCATTCTGGTGTTCGAAAAAGATTATCCCATTTCTAGGATGTTCCGCAAGGATGTTTACTTCAAACGAGGCACACTATCTGATGTGTGGAAGATGCCGCGTGAGAAACATGCCAAGGGTCATCAAGCCGTGATGCCAACCAAGATGGTGAAAACTATACTGGAAAATTTCAGTGTCGAAGATGACCTCGTGTACGATCCTTTTATGGGTGCCGGCACCACCGCAGTTGTATGCGAACAGATGAATCGACGCTGGATTGGTTCTGAGATCAGTCAACAATACGTCGACCTCACTCGACAGAGAGTGTCAGAGGTTATCACTCTTAATGATTTTTTTGAATAAGCATATAACTAAATGTTCTAAGAAATATGTTGACAAAACATCATTTATCAAGTATGCTAGTATAGTAAAATAAAAAAACGGAGAATAGTTTGATGTTAAATTTATCAGGAATGGGCCCCGCCGACTTGATGGAACTTTTAACCGAAAAGTGTGAAGTTCACGACTGGACCTTCATGATGGCAAACGGCAACGCTTACTATAAGGGTCTTGCCAAAGCCGACGAAATCAATTATATTCGTGGAGTGTTAGATGCCATTGGTTTTGATAATGCTGCTACCCACATCATTGAAAAGTTTAAACCCGAGTCATTAAAAACAAAAGGATATTTAGTATGAGCGAATCAACAACTAATCCAAAAGCGTACCTGAACGGATCTTATGTCAATTTTGAACGCAACGGTAAACGTGCTACCGGTTTCGTTTCGGAAGTGTTTGACGATGGGTTTGCTGTGGACACGGTAGTTCACAATGATAGGGGTTTTCCCAACCATAACACGGATTACACCGTGTTCGTAAAGTCAGAGGAGGTGTATCGGTGAAAAAAATTAACGGCTTGATGTCGGGCATTGAAAGATCTTTTGATGAACACGATCGGAAGTTCGATCGCCTTGAACTTGCTATCTTCGGATTGTATATTCTCAACGTTAGTATTATTGCCGCAGCAATTTTTTTAGGAGTCTTTGAATGAGTTTTGCTAGAATGCAAGAGACACTTCGTGCTGAAGGTTGGTTCGTTGAGTGGAACATGCCGTGTTGTCAATCGTGTGCTTGGGGTGATGTGCCTGATGTTCATCAAGTTGGACCATTCAAAGGGCAGGATGTTGACCTAAGCAAAGTGTTATTCAATCATTCTCAAGACTGTGAAGTCGATGATAGGATTGAAGAAGAGTGCGAATACTGTGACGGTACCGGTTTCACTGAAGATGGCGATACGGATTGTGGTTACTGCGAAGGTGAGGGTTTCATCTCAGGCGGTTTCGAGGATCTCGACTACGAACCTGATACCAGTGTGGGTGGTTTTGTTTGCATGCCTCCCGAGATTGCGGGTGATTCAACATTCTGTTTTGATGGTAGCGATGAGGGTGTTGAAAACTTGACGACTATCATCCCAATCATCGAAGAATGTGGATGTAAAATTAATTGGAACGGCAGTGGCGACTCACGCCCTGATATTAGTTGGTAGAAAAAAAGTGTTGACAAACCATTTTTTATATGTTAAGATAACATCTGTTATCAAAAAAACTTAAGGAATATATTATGAGTCATGAAGTAGAAACAATGGCATACGCGGGACGAGTACCTTGGCATGGTCTTGGCACTAAAGTTGCGGCAGACCTGACACCACGACAGATGCAGAAGCAAGCTGGGTTAGATTGGTCTGTGGTTAAGTGCCCATCTTTCGTCACCGTTGATGGTGACATAATTGAGACAGGCACCAATGCATTATTGCGCGAGTCAGATAACTCGGTTCTTTCTCCATCGGTTGGTGATGGTTGGGAACCTGTACAGAATGATGAAGCGTTCGATTTCTTCAACGAGTTCTGTATGGCGGGTGACATGGAAATGCATACTGCGGGTTCTCTGAAGAACGGTCAGATCGTCTGGGTTCTTGCTAAGATCAAAGAGTCCTTTGATGTGCTTGGTGGAGACCGTGTTGACAACTATATGTTGTTCTCCAACCCCCACCAGTATGGCAAGTCTCTGAACGTCCGTATGACCCCTACCAGAGTCGTTTGTAACAACACCCTCACTATGTCACTCAATGGTGCCACAAACAACGAGGTGAAGTTGAATCACCGTCGAACATTCAATGCTGATCTTGTGAAGGATCAGATGGGTCTTGCTCATGAGAAGTTTGAACAGTACCGAGATGCTGCCCGATTCATGGCAAGCAAGAAGGCTTCTGTTGGTGATCTGATCACCTTCTACAGCAATGTTTTTCCTGCGGCTAACACCAAAAAGAAAGAGGTCATCAAAGACTATGCTGGTCTTTCTACTACAGCCAAAGCAGCGTTTGATGTTTTAGAAACGCAACCCGGTGCTGATATGGCGATGGGTACATGGTGGAACGCACTTAACTCGGTGACTTACATCACTGATCATAAGTTGGGTCGGTCTGCTGACGCACGAATGACTTCAGCATGGTTCGGTACGAATCAAGCCAAGAAGTTGAAAGCAACAAACCTTGCCCTTGAACTAGCTGAGACGGCATAACCCGTCCAGCCATGGGAGTTGAAAGACTCCCTTTTTTCAACATTTTAGTATAAATAGATCTATATATCATCTATATTATGTGTTATCTTTGAAGCGATTGTGAAACAATAATTTGCTCGGAGGGATAAACGCATGGTCGAAATAGGTATCGCTATCTCGATGGCGACCAGCGCATATAGGACTATCAAACAAGCCGTTGAGTTAGGTCGCGAAGCAGAAGACATCGCAGATTACTTTGGTAAGTTTTTTGATGCTAAAGATGCGATGTCGGCCGCCAGTCAGTCTGCTAAAAATCAGCCCTTGGTAAAAAAGTTATTTTCTGGATCAAGTGTAGAGGCCCAAGCGCTGGAGGTAACAGCGGGAAGGTATAAGATTGCAAAGATAGAAGCCGAACTAAAAGAGTTTCTCATCTATTCAGGTCAAGGTGACTTCTACGAAGATATGATGAAAGAACGTCGAACGATTCGAACGGCACGTCTACAAGAAGCATCACGAAAAGCAGAAAATAAAAAGATGTGGGTTGATGTTTTTTCGATTGCGGCTATTGTAGCATTGTCAGGTGGAATTTTGTATATCTTGTTACTCATTTTGTTGTGAGTTAAATTCCGTATAAATATTTTTGTTTAATATTATGAGTATTTTTTATGTATAGATTATTCGTTTATTGTGTTGTGTTACTATTTCCTTTTTCTGCGATTTCAGAAGAGGCACCAGTAGACGATACAATCAGAACCGATTCGATTACAAACAGCACTGTGACAACACAGTCGGATTCTACCACAACTTTAAAGTCGCCGCCTCCATCTGCCATATCACCAACGATCAACACATCCAATTCCGATCTGTGTACGTTTGGTGTTGCGGGTGCGGTACAGACACAGATACTTGGTATTTCTACAGGCACTCAGTTCACTGACGAGAATTGTGTAAGATTGAAGAACGCAAAAGTTATGTATGACATGGGTATGAAAGTTGCGGCGGTCTCTGTAATGTGTCAAGACGCAAGAGTCTTCGATGCTATGATGAACGCAGGGACACCATGCCCCTATGATGGGATGATCGGTGCTGAAGCTAAATCCGCTTGGGAAGTTAATGTAGATAAACAACCTAGTGCTCAAAGAGAAAAGGAAGAAATGAATGTGGGAACTAAAACGTTGTTGGGTGGGGCTGGCGTTTTTGCTCTCCTTCTCCTATTGTTACTCTGACGAGACAGTATACGGATCAACAAACAATGCAGCATCTGCGGCACTGAACTGGACGATGGCGAATATTTTACCTCAACAGGCAGGTCTGACTGTCAATGGGGTTGTCTACCGTTATACGACAGTTAAGAATCCTGAAGACAACTTGGTTGTTTATGTTCAGAACAAGGATGCTCTCGGTGACGGATATGTGTTTCGTGAGAAAGATGATTGGACAGGTCTTCCAGGAAATGTAATTAGAAAGATTGTACCCGTCAATAACATAAATATCAATCGATGGGGTGATGGGTCGATTGAGACAGAAGGATTTGGTACGGTACAAGACGCTTCGGTTGTGTATACTTATCAATATGATCCTTGTTTTCAAGCAAATTCGCCAGGGTGTCCTGGGTATGTTGACCCTCTTGCTGTTAACATCACTGAAGTTGAAGTTGTAGATCCTTTAGACTACGACTATATTCAACAAGAGATGGACAGAAAAGCGACACTGAAAGATCAGGAACAAGAAGATCGCGATCGTAAACGTATACGAGCGGAAATGAAAAGTATTAATGATCGTTTGGAGAAAGCCCTCAGTATAGGCAATAACGCATTGATGATTGCTGAAGCCCAAGTAAAAGAGGCTCAGTTATTTGCCATGGCACAAATACCCTCTTCATATGAAATAGAACTTTTGGGCGGTGAGTATGAAGAGTCGATTATCATAAAGGACTCAAAATTACCAGATAATAAGAAAATGTTTCGAAACAATTTAATTCAACAAATATTACACGAAGAACTGGTTAATTCGCAATATAAGAACAAAAAGTAATAAATAGATAGCGACAACCAAATTAGGAGTAGTCAATGTTAAAGCAACTTTTAGTTGTTACCTTTTCATTAGCAAGTACAAATGCATTTGCGAACGTTTCGGTGCCCGTGACAGGCACCGTAGAGTCTAAGTGTGTACTGGCGACAGACACAGTGGGCATCTACGGAAACCCTTTGCCCAATACTTTGAGCACAGATCCAATCGATGGTGGTGTTATTCCTATCGTTCGATATGATGTGCTCCAAGCAAACTTTTATAAAGCAAAAATTACGTATCCAAACACATTCTCAGAAAGCCCGGATCTAGTAGACGTTGTTAACTGGACCGGCGATGTTACCGTTGGTGAAGTTTCTGACGCAACTATGTCAGGATACGATACAAGTAAAATTGAGTATAACAATGTAACAGAAGTTGATTTGACTATTGCTGGTTCTACTTGGTTTAAGATAGAATCAGAAGCAGAATACGGTTATGATCGAGCATTTCCTGCTGGTACATATCGTACAGTGGTGACCGCAGAGTGTATCGCGCTTTAATACTATTATGCCTGAGTGGGTACGCAAGTGCCCACGAATGGACACCTACATATCCGTCTTTGAGACTCTCGCATGTTCCGGGAATTCTAACTACGGATATGTTTCTTTTTAATTCTAGGGCAGATGTCGACTATTATCAGATCAGTGTCTGGGACGAGAACTGGAATTCTATAAAGTTTGCAACCGAATCAAAAACTTTACCTCTACAGTATCTTGACAGAAAAAAGATAACAATTTACATTAGAGAAAAAGATAAAGATACTGCGACCTATATTTGCAGTAAATCAAAATTAATTGTTGAAGGAAAGGCGAGGTCTTCGATAGCATCGAGGATATGCTCTAAAATAAAAGGATGACTCGAAAGAAGTTTTTATTATTCATTATATTATACTGGTCTGGTGTAGTCTATGGTCAATCCAGTTCTTTAAATCTTGCAATGCCCAACGCACCCTCTTCATATCAGAGTGATCGTATTAGAACAGGTGATGTCGAGTGTCAGATGGCGATAGGTTCACCAACAAATGTTGAGTTTGGAGTTGTCGGTGTTATCAATCAAAATGACCCTTACAGTAATAATTTCGACCAGACTATAGATCCTTCGATGTATGATAGTAATGATATGATCAGAGATGTTGGTGTGTATGCTCGAATCACAATACCGATTGGCGCACCAAAGCAGAGACTTGACTGTGCTAAACTGTATCTCATAGAGTTAGAGAAACAAAGACTGGAACTATTCAAACTAAAACAAGAAATAGCACAATTAAAAGCATTACAGTTTGAAAACTAGGAGGCCTCATGTCAGATGAAGAAAAGACAACAATAGAATTTGGTGGCATGTCCTTCACTGGCGGTAAGGCATTTGCTTTAGTTACGGCACTTTCAACCCTTGGCGGCGCATCGTGGGCTGGCTTTGAGTTCTACAAAGATTACATGGACATGAGAGAGGTTGTCCAGAATATTGATGTGGGCGAAATCGAAGCCCGCAACGCAGTTATGGAAACTAAACTTGATCAAGCGATTGACTACACACGAGATATCAAAAGTAGTCTCAAGGACGACATCATACGCATTGAACAAGTCACTGAGCGTACAAGCAATAGGATGAAGATTGTACAAGATGAAATTGACCAACGCCTGAGACAGGTTTCCGATTTGAGTCGAGAGACTGAAAAGGATGTCCGAGACAGTCTAAGGGAAGTTGAAGATCGAATCGACGATAAGATGGATAAGTTAGATGAAAATCTTAGAGAAACTTTGCAGAAATCGCTTGACAATCCTTTGTCGGACTAGTATAATATAGTTCTTGACTAAAAACTTAAGTAATTCCCCTCCTTAACATGAAAATAACTCATGTTAAACATGAAAATAAATCATGATAAATCAGTCAAAAATGCTTGACAAATCCCCCCAAGCCTGTCATAATATGATTTTAAACGATGAGAGATTGACTATGGAATACAGAAGACACGAAGATATACCCGCAAAGTATCGTAGAATTATTCTGGATGAGACTTTATCAAAACGAGTCAGCAAAATCCCTTTGACGACTTGCAATGAGATCATCAAAGAACATCTGGAAGAAGAAGAAGTTATGGAATCACTTCGAGATTTCGAAGTCATCATCGTCAAGAACGGGAAGAAAGTTGTTATGCGATCGAAAGATCCCGGTTCCGCTCTTGCCGAACTCGACAAGGTTATAGGATATCTCGAAAAAGATACCAACGTCGTCGCGGTATTGCGACAAGCAGGGCGCCTTATTAAAGCCTATGTGAAAGGACAGTGGGTCTACGGAAGGGTTAGCATTTATGATTAAGCCAAGATCAGAAAAGAAGTTGACAACTGTGGAATTTGCTCGACGGTTTGCCGAGCAATCACACGCCGGTCAGGTTCGGAAGTATACGGGTGAAGCATATATCACCCATCCTATTCGAGTCGCTGAACTGGTCAACGAACATGTTCAAGATGATAACGCTTTGTGCGCTGCCTTGCTTCATGATGTTGTTGAAGATTGTGAAGTAACGATAGAAGAGATCGAACAGTTGTTTGGTGGAGAAATCGCTGAGTACGTTTGGTATCTGACGAAGCCGCCATCTTTTGTCGGTGATCGAGAAAAGCGAAAGCGATTAGACCGAGCACGATTACAAGAGGCACCCGTTCTGGTTCGATTCATTAAAGTGATGGATATCTTCCACAACAGTCTGAGCATTCGAGAACACGACCCCGAGTTCTACAAAACGTTTCGCGAAGAATCGAAACTGATGCTCGATGCGATGAACGCCTTTAGTGTAGTGAATGAGATTGCTGGTCGAGAGTTCGCTTCAACTGAATTTAAAACCTGGTTAGGAGAGTTATGATGATTAGAGTAATTGAAATGAAAACAGAAAGCGATGACGTTTCGATCGAAGAGATAAGACAATTGTCAGACGAAATGTCTCTACGGGACATTTATGATTCTGTTAAAGATCTTGCTATGACTGAAGCAAAAAATGCGATGTTATACACAGAAGGTCGCACAAGGTATCTCGTCGAGATGGGAAAAAATGAAGAAGGTTTACCTCACGCTTCGATGTATATAGATAAAATCATTGAACGACAAATCTTCGCGACGAGGAACTAGAGTTATGCATAACCATATAGGTTCACTTAGATATGATCATACAGGTCGTAAAAGAAAGTCTTCAGGGCTTAAAACTAAACGTAAACCAGAACCAAAATTTGTACCTCTAGTGATTAAGAAAAGTTATGCTCAACTTAGAATGGATGAATTCGATAAAAAATATCCATCATTTAGTGGTAGTACCAAGTACCAAACTCCTAAAGATCAATCATGGAAATTAGAAGCTTCTAAAAACTTTACCGTGGCTCCTGCTTATAACAAGGGCGCGTATCAAGTAATACCATCAACTGATATTAAACACATAGGAAAATGATATGAAAGCGTTTAGAGTTACCGCAACAAACGATACTGAAATGGTCGCGGACTATATTTTTAGTTCAATAACTGGCGCTATGGAGTTTGTTACTGATATGATAAACAAGGTTGACGAAGTGAAGGTTGAAAGGATCTCGGTATGAAAATTGGATTCACATGTAGCAGTTTTGACCTGCTTCATGCTGGACATGTTCAAATGCTTAGGGAAGCAAAAGAACATTGTGATTATTTGATTGTGGGATTACAAATAGATCCTGCGCTTGATCGACCCGAAAAAAATATTCCAATTCAAACAATAGTTGAACGATATAGTCAATTAAAGGCTGTACGATATGTTGATGAAATTATTCCTTATAAAACGGAACAGGATCTTGAAGACATATTAGAGTTATACACAATTGACGTTCGTGTTCTTGGTGAAGAATATCGTGATAAGGATTTCACGGGTAAAGATATTTGTCGTAAGAGAGATATAGATTTACATTTTAATCGAAGAGACCACAGATTCAGCAGCACAAGACTACGGCAATCGTGTTCGAATAATTTTGATTAGAACTGAACTTGAATTGCAATTAAAGGAGCCATGTGCTCCTTTTTTTTGTTATAAATAAAAGGAAACTATATAGTGTATGGAACACTGATAGAGAAAAAAATCGTATAAATAAAAACGATGTGGAATTAAACATATGGCTTGGAGAGAAATACCCGGCAATCCATATATGGAATTTAATGATGAGAACGCAGTTGATACTTATGATAACATGGTCGTCGTTGCGGGTGTGCGAACTGATGGAATAAACCAATATTATGCGCGTGTTCGATTTGTTGGTGATCCGGATGATGCAGACCGAGGTGAAATTTCAGCGACCTATCATAACGCAAATGCGGGTGTGATCGGTATACAACCTGCCTTTTTTTTCCTTAGTCAGAGAAATGTTAATGGTGTTTTTATTCCATTTTTACTTGCGGGATCGGATAGGTTAATTACAGCAGACGGACTGTCTTTTACAGTCTTAGAATCATAAAGATAAAGGGCAAAATCAATGGCTGATTATAATTCAATTTACACAGGAGCTCAGATTGATTCTGCGATCGGCGCGTTAAGCACCGCATTACAACCTTCTGATATTTCTGACTTTGAATCATCAACACAATTAAATAACCGAGACTCCGCAAATCGCAATCGATCGAATCATACGGGTACTCAATTAGCATCGACGATTAGTGATTTTGAAACCGCCGTAGATAATCTCACCCTTGACTCAGCAAACGTTTTAGGATTAATTGACTCAGCACATGTTCAACTACGGCAAGATTATTCCTACGCTTCCTTAACTGGCGCGCCGCCTGTGTTAAGTGAACCAGATGTCGCCAGGCTGGTGCGGGAGTTGGGTTGGGGTGGTGACTCCGCAACAGTTCTAGGGTTAATTGACTCAGCTCATGTTCAACTACGACAAGATTACGCTTACGGTTCGTTAAGCGGTGCCCCAACAGCATTATCTGCTTTTATTAATGATACTTTATTCCTCGACTCGGATACAGCCACCCAACTTATTGACAGCGCATATGTCCAACTACGGCAAGACTTTGCCTACGCATCCTTAACTGGTGTTCCTGCAAGCAGTGCAGGCGTTGACTCAGCAGCAGTTATAGAGTTAATAGATTCAGATTATGTTCAATTAAGACAAGACTATGCTTACGGTTCGTTAACTGACGCGCCGAATGTTTTAGACTCAGCAGATGTTGCTTTAATAGCAGGCGATGCAGGCGTTGACTCGGCAACGGTCTTAGGATTAATTGATTCAGCGCATGTCCAACTACGGCAAGATTACGCCTATGCATCTTTAACAGGGACCCCGAATGTCTTAGATTCTGCTGATGTCTCATTAATCGCTGGTGGTCTCAGTGGTATTGACTCAGCAGCAGTTATAGGATTAATTGATTCAGATTATGTTCAATTGAGACAAGATTACGCTTACGGTTCGTTAACAGGGACCCCGAATGTCTTAGATTCTGCTGATGTCTCATTAATCGCTGGTAGTAGTGGAGGTGGAGTTGATTCAGCAACAGTCTTAGGATTAATTGACTCAGCTCATGTTCAACTACGACAAGATTACGCTTACGGTTCGTTAACTGGTACACCAAACGTTTTAGACTCTGCGGATGTCTCATCGATCGCTGGTGGTCTTAGTGGTGTTGACAGTGCATATGTCGCTACTCAAATTAATGCATTGATTGATGGTGCGCCAGGAGCATTGGACACACTCAACGAAATTGCAATTGCTTTAAACAACGACAGCGATGCATACAATACATTACTGTCCAAAATAGATTCAAATGGTACAGCTCTTTCTTCTAAATTAGACACTAACCAGTCGTTAAGTTTAATTACGACAACAGTAGATTCTGCATATGTTCAACTAAGACAGTCTAGTGTTGGTCCTGCAACTTTTGCGGATTTAACTGAAATCTCCCTTGCTGACTTAGATGTACATGATATTGCAGTTCCTGCTACATCAGTTCATGTAATAACACCTAATGGATCATCTGCTTATCGTTCTGATATTCATGGAACAACTGATAACCCAACACTGTATGTTAGTGCGGGTGAAACAATCGCATTTGATTTAACAGGTGTTACTGGTTCACACCCATTTGAAATCCGTTCGGACGCAAGCACTGCATATAATACAGGTTTGATTCATATTGCTCCTGATGGAACAAGAACAACTGGTTCAAGTGCTCAAGGTAAAACAAGTGGTACATTATACTGGAAAGTTCCTGGATCTATAAACGGTACCTACAAGTATCGTTGTACAAACCATTCAGGGATGATCGGTGATATTATAATCGATGATCCCTCGGCAGATCTTGACTCAGCAGCAGTTATAGGGTTAATAGATTCGGATTATGTCCAACTGCGACAAGATTATGCCTACGCATCCTTAACTGGTACACCAAACGTTTTAGACTCCGCAGATGTCTCAACAATTGCTGGTAGTATCAGTGGTCTTGATGCTGCTGGTGTCACCGCGCTTGTCGATTCAGACTATGTTCAACTACGGCAAGATTACGCATACGCCTCCTTAACTGGGTCACCAAATGTCTTAGACTCTGCTGATGTTTCGTTGATTGCTGGTAGTAGTGCAGGTGTTGATTCAGCAACAGTCTTAGGGTTGATTGACTCAGCACATGTCCAACTACGACAAGATTACGCATACGCCTCCTTAACTGGCGCACCGAATGTATTAGACTCTGCTGATGTTTCGTTAATCGCAGGTGAGGCCGGGTTAGATTCTGCTCTAAGTATACAGTTGATTGACGCAAAAATCCAAGTGCTTGACATAGCAGATATAGTAGGTTCTTCTGGAAATTCCGGTCAGTATCTTAAGAGTCTCGGAAGTGGTGATGCTGAATGGGCAAATGTCTTAGATTCAGCAGATGTTTCGTTGATTGCTGGTAGTAGTGCAGGCGTTGATTCCGCGACAGTCTTAGGATTAATTGATTCAGCGCATGTTCAACTACGGCAAGATTATGCTTACGCATCCTTAACTGGTGTTCCTAATGTCTTAGACTCAGCAGATGTTTCGTTGATTGCTGGTAGTAGTGCAGGTGTTGACAGTGCATATGTCACTACCCAAATTAATGCGTTGATTGACGGCGCACCTGGTGCGTTAAACACACTCAACGAATTAGCAGCAGCAATCAATGACGATAGCCAAGCGTACAACACTTTATTGTCTTTGGTCAATACGAAAATAGATTCGGCTGACGCGATTACTTTAATTACGACAACGGTAGATTCTGCATACGTTCAGCTCTCGGCTATAGGATTACCTTACTCATCGTTAACAGGTGCCCCAACCTTACTTGACTCTGCCTTAGCTCAGTCTTTGATTGATGCGACTGCTCAGACACAAGACATATCAGACATAGTAGGTGCTGAAGGAAATTCTGGTGAATTTCTCAAGAGTCTTGGTGGTGGTAATGCTACGTGGGTAAATATATCAACGGTCGTTGATTCAGCATACGTTCAACTCTCGGCTATAGGATTACCCTACACGTCGTTAACTGGTACACCAAATGTTTTAGACTCTGCTGATGTCAGTGCGATTGCCGATTCAGCATATGTTTTAGGATTGATTGACTCCGCACATGTCCAACTCTCGGCTATAGGATTACCCTACACGTCGTTAACTGGTGTTCCGAATGTTTTAGACTCAGCGGATGTTTCATTAATCGCTGGTAACGCTGGAACTGACTCGGCAACTGTTTTAGGATTAATTGACTCAGCACATGTTCAACTGCGACAAGATTATGCCTACGCCTCCTTAACTGGTGCTCCGGGTGCTGGACTAGATTCTGCCTTGTCTCAGTCTTTGATTGATGCGACTGTTCAAGTACTTGACATATCAGACATAGTGGGTGCTGAAGGAACTTCTGGTCAGTATCTTAAGAGTCTCGGAAGTGGTAATGCTGGGTGGGAAAGTTTCCCAACCACACTTGACTCTGCGTTAACGACTCAGTTAATCGACAGTGCATATGTTCAACTCTCGGCTATTGGATTACCTTACTCCTCATTAACTGCCACACCAAACCTAATAGATTCTGCGTTAACGACTCAGTTAATCGACAGTGCATATGTTCAATTACGTTCTGGTGGTGGTGGTGGTGGTGGACTCTCTGCTTGGGTAGAGAAGACTGACGCTTACACTCTTGTTGCAGGTGATAGAATAGTACTTGACACCAGAGATTCTGCGCTGTCGTTAACACTACCTGCTTCACCGACATTCAGTGATGAGGTTTCTATAATGGACGGGACAAACTACGCCGCGACGAATAACGTTACTATTAGTGGTAACGGTAAGAAAATTCTCGCTTCTGATTCTGACTTTGTAATCAATATTGATAGAGCATCAATCGATCTTATGTTCTACAATGATTCACAAGGTTGGATTCTAACGAAAGCAATCTAAGAGAATTTGCGACAATGGCTAACACACTGAAAGATGCCCAAAAAGATATTAGTAACGATGCGGTAAGAAGACTAGTCGATTTAACAGAATTTACTGGGGAATTGCCGCCTCGTTCGCCTGTCCAAGGATCAAGTTACGGTTACACTTCTGGCGGTATAACCCCATCATATTCAAATGTGATCGACAGATTCTCATTTGTGTCTAACGGAAACGCTACCAATGTAGGCGATTTGACAGAATCGAAACGCGGCGCCGCAGGACAATCATCAGTATCAAATGCTTATGCTTCTGGTGGCAACACTGGCAGTTCAAGTAGCGTCATCGATAAGTTTCCGTTTGCGGCTACAACAAACGCTACCGATGTAGGTGACTTGACAGTATCAAGATATCTTGCTGCCGGACAATCGTCTAATGTGTCTGGATATACTTCTGGTGGTTTTGGTAGTACTAATACCATCGATAAATTTCCATTCGCGTCTAACGCTAACGCTACAGATGTAGGTGACTTGACATTATCAAGATATCAATCTGCCGGGCAATCATCGTCTGAGTCTGGATATACTTCTGGTGGTTTAAGTACTACTGATACCATCGATAAATTTCCTTTCTCGTCTAACGCTAACGCTACAGATGTAGGTGACTTGACATTATCGAGGTCTGGTGAGGCAGGTCAATCATCTAATGTTTATGGATATACTTCTGGAGGATCAATTGGTTCACCAGCGCGTTCTAATGTAATTGATAAGTTTTCATTTGTAACTAATGTAAATGCCACAAATGTGGGTAATCTGACCGTGGCAAGATACGGTCAAGCAGGACAATCGTCTACTGAGTCTGGTTATACTTCTGGCGGCACCGTTGACCACGGAACCGCTCCCCCAAATTCGACTGTAATTGACAAGTTTTCGTTCGCATCAGATGCTAACGCTACAAATGTGGGTGTTCTGACAGTATCGAGATACCAACTCGCGGGTCAACAATACTAATCATTTTTAAAGAGAGAATTTACGACAATGGCTAACACACTTTTAGACGCACAAACAAATATTTCTAATGACACTCTAAGAGAAATAGTGAGTGAGTCAGCGTTTATCGGAGAAACGCCATCCGTACCTGTTTACACTCATGCAACCTATGGTACGCTGGTTGCTGCGTTCTCCGATGGTTTTGTACAAAACAGCACGATCTCTGTTACAGAAAGCAATCCGCAGCCAGATGATGAAAATGTTGTAATGAGTGACGCAGATTTCCAAACTGTACGAACCAATGCAACAGCTGGTCGTGTTTTTTATGTGTGGGGGGCGGTGGGAAGTAGTCTTACCAATTATAGGGAGTTTAATCGTTCTGACCTTGAGAGCGCCAATGTTAGGGCCGCCCCCACAACTTCGATCGATCCAAATAATTGGGGACTTGACCCCAGCAATTACAGAGTGCATTTTTGGAGCGAAACAACAGGCGCGACCTTGACAGGTTCCGATTATAGTCTTCTGCTCTGGCGATCCTCCCGGCGCCTTAGCATATACGACTTTGGTCCAGTGTCCAGAGTTAGTACCAATGCCGCAGACAACGCCGGTACATCTTATATCGACATCGTAGATGGGACCTCCATTGATCTAAGACTTAACATATTCTACAAATAAGAAGTAACACAATTATAATCATTTTTTTAAAGAGAATTTACAATAATGGCTAACACACTT
>Ga0206125_10003418_pt1 | contig 15262 bp, 9 predicted proteins | sample Helgoland_Spring_4_FD_148598 | JGI IMG/M metagenome (GOLD analysis project Ga0206125, IMG submission 148598) | Pelagic subsurface seawater microbial communities from Kabeltonne, Helgoland, North Sea - Helgoland_Spring_Bloom_20160331_1 | ecosystem: Environmental > Aquatic > Marine > Epipelagic ... | reverse complement strand
CGATCACATAACCATTGGCTTTAATTTCGGTTACGGCCCCTATGTATTGGCCTTGCGATTTTGGACTTTCCCAATTCCCTATTTTTTCTTTTCGTTGGTTTACAAAATAATCGGTGTACCCTCTGTTAAAACTTCGATCCATTTCAGGTTCAAAGTTATAAAAAGTTCTGCCTGAAGATGCTTTTTGAAAACTATCATTGTTTTCTAAGAAAGCATCAAGTTTTTTTCTTAAAAACGAGGTGTTGTTTTTTACGTAAACAATATCTTTTAAACGTCCTTCAATTTTAAACGAACTAATTCCTGCTTCAATTAAACTAGGTAATTGATTACTTAGGTCTAAATCTTTTATCGAAAGTAAATGACTCTCGGTTAATAAAGTAGTTCCGTTTCCGTCAATTAAGTTGTACGGCAAACGACAGTTTTGCGCACATGATCCGCGATTAGCGCTGCGCTCACCTCCTGCAATACTCATATAACAATTTCCGCTAAAGGAAACACAAAGCGCACCAGACACAAAAAACTCTAACTCAACATCGGTGGCCGCGGCAATGTCACGTACTTGGTCTAGGTTAAGCTCTCTGGCTAGTACCACACGTTGCATCCCTATATCTTTTAAAAACTTAACATGATTAGGCTCCCGGTTGTTTGCTTGAGTACTAGCGTGGATAACAATTGGGGGTATATCCATTTCCATGATCGCCATATCTTGCACTATTAGGGCATCGACACCAATATTGTAGAGTTGATGAATTAATTTTCGGCAGGGCTCCAATTCATTGTCATATAAAATGGTATTGATAACCACAAAAACTTGTGCTTTAAACAAGTGCGCGTATTTTACCATTTCGGCAATATCCTCCACAGAATTAGTGGCATTGGTGCGAGCACCAAATAAAGGAGCGCCAATATATACTGCATCTGCACCTGCATTTATGGCTGCAATTCCTTGAACTAAATTTTTAGCTGGAGCAAGAATTTCTACTTTCTTTTTCATATTAAAAGTTCTTCAATTCCCTATTTTTTGAAATTAAAGTGCAAAAGTATAAAATACTTCTCAAAAAATCAGCGTTTTAAATTGATTAAGCATTACCTAACAAAGTACTCACAACACTAGATTTACAGTTGTACACAACCCAAATTGGCACTATTTGTAAAAACAGACCCGATGAAGCTGCGTTAATTATTTTATAAATCAGTTATTTATCGTTTTACTTGTTCTAAAAAATAATAATTTTATAAAATGAAAAACAATGTACAATTATTAAGTGTTTTACTGCTATTAGTATGGTCATGCAATACGAAAAAAGACAGCGATACAACTACAGAAGCCAAAGGTATAAATCCTGAAAAATCAATTACCAAAGCAGATTCGATTGTCAATCAAGCTATCGAGGCGCATGGTGGCGATTTATACATAACAGCCGATTACTCTTTTGTGTTTAGAGATAAAAAATACCGTTTTAAAAACGATGGTAGCAAATACGAATATTCGTCTGAGGGACAAAAAGGAGATTCGCTTATAAAAGATGTGATGATCAATAGCAATTTTAAGCGTTCAATTAACGGCCTAAATCAGACTCTTACTACCGAAGATGCTGCTAAATACGGCGAGTCTTTAAACTCTGTTATTTATTTCGCAACATTGCCGTACAAACTTCAAGATGCATCAGTGCACAAAACGTATATCGAACAAACAACTATTAAAGGTAAAAAATATGATGTGATCGAAGTTACTTTTGGTCAAGACGGCGGCGGAAAAGATTTTGATGATGAGTATATGTATTGGATCAACAAAGACACGCACAAAGTTGATTACCTAGCTTACAACTATCAAGTAAATGGTGGCGGTGTACGCTTTAGAGCAGCTTTTAACAGCCGAGTAGTTGCTGGTGTAACTTTTCAAGATTACATTAACTATGAAGCTCCTGTAAAAACTCCCTTAAAAGATTTACCTCCTTTGTACGAACGAGGCGAACTAAAAGAAGCTTCCAAGATACTTACAGAAAATGTGATTTCTAACAAAAAATAAGTAATCTAACACAAAACAGTATTATTAATCTTGTTCCCTAGCCCGGATTGAAGCGGCATCCTCTTGTGGTAGCGCTAGCGGACACAAGAGATATAGCGGATAGCTGGAAGTAGCTCCAAACCTAAAAAAATTAAAAGCATTAAGGAATTAAGATATATTAAGTTTACTTTTAAACTCTACAGCTCTGAAACTTTGAAACTAAGAAACTTTGTCACTCTGTCCCTTTTCCTTACTTTTGCAAAAATAATTTTTCACACTTAAACCGTTTATAGCATGCAACTGTATAACACTTTAAGCGCAGAAGAAAGAGCAGTCATGATTGATGATGCCGGAAAACAAAGACTTACTTTGTCGTTCTATGCTTATGCGCAAATCTCAGATCCAACACAATTTCGTAACGATTTATTCCGTGCTTGGGACCCGCTAGTTGTTCTTGGTCGAATTTATGTAGCCAAAGAGGGTATAAATGCACAGTTATCTCTGCCTGCAGATAATTTTTATGCATTTAAAGACACCATTGAAGCTTACGATTTCATGAAAGATATTCGGTTGAATATAGCAGTGGAGCATGATGACCACTCGTTTTTGAAATTGACGATAAAGGTTCGTGACAAAATTGTTGCTGATGGTTTAAATGATGAAACTTTTGACGTGACTAACATCGGAGTGCATTTGAAAGCGAAGGAATTCAATACTATTTTAGAAGACCCAAACACCATTGTAGTTGACTTTAGAAATCATTACGAAAGCGAAATAGGTTATTTTAAAGGAGCCATAACACCCGATGTAGATACTTTTAGAGAATCGTTACCCATTATCAACGAGCAACTAAAAGATTTTAAAGAAGATAAAAACCTAGTGATGTATTGCACTGGAGGCATTCGTTGTGAGAAGGCCTCAGCATATTTTAAACACCAAGGTTTTAAAAATGTATTCCAACTAGAAGGCGGAATTATTAATTACGCCAAACAGATAAAAGAAGAAAACTTGGAGAGCAAATTCATTGGGAAAAACTTTGTTTTTGATCACCGCTTAGGCGAAAGAATAACTGATGATATTGTATCACAATGCCACCAATGCGGAAAACCTTGTGATGTGCATACAAACTGCATCAACGAAGGTTGCCATTTATTATTTATCCAGTGTGAAGAATGTGCCCAAGCGATGCAAGGGTGTTGCTCACAGGACTGCGTTGACGTCATTCACTTGCCCGAGGAAGAGCAAAAAGCGATTCGAAGAGGTATTAAAAATGGCAATAAAATCTTTAAAAAAGGAAAATCGGATGTGTTGACATTTAAAAATAGAGAGCCAAGCCTTGATCCATTGGCTGCAGTTCCTAATCTTGCTGATTTAACTAAATCAAAGGCGCTGGCTAAAAAGTTGCCAAAAATTAAGAAACAATACATCGGTAGTGGAACGCATTTTTATCCAAAACCAAGTATTGGGCAATTTACAATTGAGGAAAACGAAATTAAAATAGGCGATACGATCTTGATCAAAGGGACAACTACCGGCGAACAGCAACTTGTGCTTACCGAGATGCAAGTCAATGATATAAAGGCTGATAAAGCAGTTGCAGGAGATATTTGTACTTTTCAATTGCCCTTTCGCATTCGGTTATCAGACAAACTATACAAGGTTTTAGATTAAAAAATACTTTTTATGAAAGCAAAAACGCCTATTTCAACTGCTTGAAATAGGCGTTTTTAAATAAAAGTTTAATGGTTAGCGCCTGCTAAGTTTTGTAACTTTCGCTTAAAAAATACTATCTTTACGGATTAAACGTTTTAAGAACATAAGTTGTGCTAGTCACAACACTATATATAAAATTATGGCATGTACAAGTTGTTCAACTTCTGATGGTGGCGCACCTAAGGGTTGTAAAAATAATGGGACTTGCGGCACCGATAGCTGCAATAAATTAACGGTTTTTGATTGGCTTTCTAACATGAGTTTACCTAACGGCGAGGCTCCTTTTGACTGCGTAGAAGTGCGTTTTAAAAACGGACGTAAAGAATTTTACCGTAATACAGAGAAACTAACTTTATCTATGGGAGATATTGTTGCTACGGTAGCTTCTCCTGGACATGATATTGGAATCGTGACACTTACAGGAGAGTTAGTTCGCATCCAAATGAAGAAAAAAGGAGTAAATCCTACTAGCAATGAGGTCGCTAAAATTTACAGAAAAGCATCTCAAAAAGATATTGATATTTGGTCAGCAGCAAGAGAAAAAGAAGAACCAATGAAGGTTCGTGCTCGTGAACTTGCGATTGCACATAAGCTCGAAATGAAAATATCTGATATCGAGTTTCAAGGTGATGGATCAAAAGCAACGTTTTACTACACAGCAAACGATCGTGTCGATTTTAGAATGTTGATTAAAGATTTTGCCAAAGAATTCAGCACCAGAGTCGAAATGAAACAAGTAGGTTTCCGTCAGGAAGCTGCTCGTTTAGGCGGTATTGGATCTTGCGGTCGTGAATTATGTTGTTCTACTTGGTTGACTGATTTTAGAAGTGTAAATACCTCTGCAGCGCGTTACCAACAATTATCTTTAAATCCACAAAAACTAGCTGGACAATGCGGTAAACTGAAATGTTGCTTGAATTATGAGCTGGATACCTATCTAGACGCTTTAAAAGGTTTTCCTGATTTTGAAACCAAATTAGTGACTGAAAAAGGTGACGCTATTTGCCAAAAACAAGATATTTTTAAGGGCTTAATGTGGTTTGCCTATACTAACAATTTTGCCAACTGGCATGTGCTTAAAATAGACAAGGTTAGAGAAATTATTTCCGAAAATAAGTTAAAAAACAAAGTTTCATCTCTCGAAGATTATGCCATAGAAATTGTTCAAGAAGTAGAAAAAGACTTTAATAATGCAATGGGACAAGAGAGTTTAACTCGTTTTGACCAACCTAAAAAGAGCAAGAGAAACAATAAAAAACCTAAAAAGTCAGGTGAAAATGTTATTGTTGCCAACGCTAAAAAACCGTTAGATAACAAAATTGTTCCTAACAATAAAAAGTCAGGGAACAGAAAACAAGGAAATCAAAACGAGAAAAAACCGGCTTCAACAGAACCAGCAGCAGTAAGAAAACCAATAATTATTAAAAAAAATGAGACTAAATAATTTTGTTTTAGTTTTTTTGATAGCGGGCACTCTTTTTTCATGTGATAAAAAAAGAGTTTTTGACGACTACAAATCAGTTGGTGATGCTTGGCACAAGGATAGTGTTGTGAGTTTTGATTTACCTGTTTTAGATTCAACAAAACGATACGATATTTTTCTTAACATTAGAGACAATAATAATTATCCATACAATAATATATTTTTGATCGTTTCATTAGAACTTCCAAACGGTTTCACCAAGGTTGATACTTTGGAGTACCAAATGACCGATCCTGATGGTTCGCTTTTAGGTGACGGGTTCTCCGACATAAAAGAGAGTAAATTATTTTACAAAGAGAATGTTAGGTTTAGAGGAAAGTATAAAGTGAGCATCAAACAAGCTGTACGAGAAAACGGCAAGGTTCCAGGAGTAACAAGTTTAGAGGGAATTACTGATGTAGGTTTACGAATTGAAAAAAAAGACTAGAATAAGTTATGGCTACTAAAAAAAATAACAATCAAGGTAATGCAATCCAAAAAGATTTTACCTACTACACAAAAACTTTTTGGAAATTTTTCTTTTATGGGATGGGAGGTATTATTGTTTTCTTCCTATTTGCTTCATGGGGAATTTTAGGGTCTATGCCTTCGTTTGAAGACCTAGAAAATCCAGACTCTAACTTGGCCACAGAGGTAATATCATCTGATAACGTCGTGATAGGGAAATTCTTTAGAGAAAATAGATCTCAACTTAAATATTCTGACTTGCCTAAAAATTTGGTAGATGCCTTAGTAGCTACTGAGGACGAACGTTTTTATGAGCACTCAGGTATCGATGGTAGAGGAACGCTACGAGCTATTGCTAGCCTCGGAACTAGCGGTGGAGCAAGTACATTAACGCAACAACTAGCAAAGCAGTTATTTCACGGCGAAGGATCTAAATTTTTACCTTTCAGAATCATACAAAAAGCCAAAGAGTGGATCATTGCTATAAGACTTGAACGACAATACACTAAAAACGAAATACTTGCCATGTATTGCAATGTCTACGACTTTGGTAATTACTCTGTGGGAGTAAGCTCTGCTGCACAAACCTATTTTTCTAAAACACCAAAAGAGTTGACGATAGACGAATCGGCTATATTAGTAGGTATGTTCAAAAACTCTGGACTATACAATCCAGTGCGAAATCCACAAGGAGTGAAAAATCGTCGAAATGTCGTTTTAGCTCAGATGGAAAAATCAAAAATGATCAGCGAGGACCAAAAACTTAGATTACAAGCCTTACCAATTAAATTAAAATTCAAGCTAGAAAGTCATCGTGAAGGTACGGCAACGTACTTTAGAGAATACCTTCGTGACTATATGAAAAAATGGGTAGACGAAAACAAAAAACCGGATGGGTCTGATTATGATATCTACAAAGACGGTTTAAAAATATATACTACCATTGACTCTAGAATGCAATTGCATGCTGAAGAGGCTGTAAAAGCACACATTGCCAACTTGCAAGAAGAATTTTTCATACAAGCTAAAACCAATAAAAACGCCCCTTTTGTTAACATTTCTGATGCAGAAACGCAGCGTATCTTGAAACAAGCCATGAAATCATCTAACCGATGGGCAGTTATGAAAGGAATGGATAAAAGTGATGATGAAATCATTGCTTCATTCAGCCAAAAAACAAAAATGACAGTCTTTACTTGGAAAGGTGAAAAAGATACCACGATGACTCCTATCGATTCTATTCGTTATTACAAGTCTTTCCTGCAGTCAGGATTAATGGCAATGGAACCGCAAACCGGAAACATCAAGGCGTGGGTTGGAGGAATCAACTACAAATACTTTCAATACGACCACGTGGGACAAGGAGCGAGACAAGTAGGATCAACATTTAAACCATTTGTGTATGCTACCGCCATTGAACAGCTAAACATGTCCCCATGTGATTCGATAATAGATGCGCCTTTTACAATGCCAGCAGGACGTCATCATGCAACTGAAGCTTGGTCACCCCGAAACTCTGACAACCAATACCGCGGTATGGTTACTCTGAAAAAAGCACTAGCTAATTCGATCAATACTGTATCAGCCAAGCTAATGGACAAAGTAGGACCTGAAGCAGTTGTAAAACTGACCAACAAATTAGGAATAAAATCTAATATTCCTTTGCAGGCCTCTATTGCGTTAGGCGCTGTAGACATTACTGTCGAGGACATGGTTGCCGCCTATGGTACATTTGCCAATCAAGGCGTATACACCAAACCACAATTTTTAAATCGAATCGAAGATAAAAGTGGTGTAGTCATTTACGAACCTATACCTGAGTCGCATGATGTATTAAACAAGGATATAGCCTTTGCGGTTATTAAACTACTTGAAGGCGTTACCGAAGGAGGTTCTGGATCGAGATTACGAACAGAATACGGTGGAAGTGGTGACAACAGATGGACTGGATATCCGTATATGTTCAAAAACCCAATAGCTGGTAAAACAGGAACTACTCAAAACCAATCTGATGGATGGTTTATGGGAATGGTTCCTAATTTAGTTACCGGAGTTTGGGTAGGTTGCGAAGACCGTTCTGCACGATTTAAAACCATAACTTATGGACAAGGAGCAACAGCTGCATTACCTATTTGGGGCTATTTCATGAAACTTTGCTATGCTGACTCGGGACTACAAGTTTCAAAATCAGACTTTGACCGACCGGCGAATTTATCCATTAAAGTAGACTGTTATACAGCACCGAAAGTTAAAGATACTACCGACGTTCAAAACACCGATGAATTTGAATTCTAATCTTTAGGAGCTAATTCCAGCACTACGCTATATCTTTCTGGCTGAACCCCAGCCACAAAGGATGCCGCTGCGGTCTGGGCTAGAAACATACTATTCATCACATTATTTTAGATATAAAATCATGATTAATAAAAAAGTAAACACAGTACAAGATGCATTAGAGGGCATAAAAGACAGTATGACCATAATGTTAGGTGGTTTTGGTTTATCTGGAATTCCAGAAAATGCAATTGCCGAATTAGTAACCAAAGGAACTACTGACTTAACTTGTATTTCCAATAATGCAGGAGTAGATGATTTTGGATTGGGATTGCTATTGCAAAAACGCCAAATCAAAAAAATGATCTCTTCCTACGTTGGAGAAAATGCCGAATTTGAACGCCAAATGCTATCAGGAGAGCTAGACGTAGAGCTAACTCCACAAGGAACATTAGCCGAAAAATGCCGTGCAGCTCAAGCAGGTATCCCTGCCTTTTTTACCCCAGCCGGTTACGGAACAGAAGTAGCCGAAGGAAAAGAAGTACGCGAATTCAACGGCAAAATGCACATTATGGAACTAGCCTATAAAGCCGATTTTTCGATTGTAAAAGCTTGGAAAGGAGACGAAGCAGGTAACTTAATATTCAAAGGAACAGCCCGTAACTTTAATGCATGCATGGCCGGTGCTGCCAAGATAACAATTGCCGAGGTAGAAGAACTTTTACCAGTAGGTTCCTTAGACCCTAACGAAATTCATATTCCCGGAATCATGGTGCAACGAATCTTTCAGGGAGAAAAGTTTGAGAAGAGAATAGAGCAAAGAACGGTTAGAAAAAGAAATTAATTATGGCATTAGGAAAAGAAGAAATAGCAAAACGTATAGCCAAAGAAGTAAAAGACGGTTATTATGTAAACTTAGGAATAGGTATTCCAACATTGGTAGCTAATTACGTTCGAACTGATATAGCCGTTGAGTTCCAAAGCGAGAATGGTGTATTAGGCATGGGTCCATTCCCTTTTGAAGGAGAAGAAGATGCAGATATTATCAACGCAGGAAAACAAACCATTACTACTTTACCAGGAGCCTCTTTTTTTGACTCGGCCTTAAGTTTTGGAATGATTCGTTCACAAAAAGTAGATTTAACGATTCTTGGCGCTATGGAAGTAGCAGAGAACGGCGATATAGCCAACTGGAAGATTCCCGGGAAAATGGTAAAAGGTATGGGAGGCGCAATGGATTTAGTGGCCTCTGCAGAGAATATTATCGTTGCTATGATGCATGTAAACAAAGCAGGAGAATCAAAAATATTAAAAAAATGTAGCTTACCCTTAACAGGTGTAGGATGCGTTAAAAAGGTTGTAACTGAACTTGCGGTTCTAGAAGTAACACCTAAAGGATTTAAACTATTAGAAAGAGCTCCAGGAGTATCAGTTGAGCACATTATCGCTTCAACTGAAGCAACCCTAATAATAGAAGGCGATATTCCAGAGATGATTATAGATTAAATATAAGATAGGTATAGGGAAATTATTTTAATTCACTTAACCTACCCTAAAATTAGTATATCATTAATAAAAAATCGGACTAGAAAATACATTCTAGTCCGATTTTTTTTGTTAGCTACAACAGCAACTCCCTCATGAGTACGCTCAGCTTTTTACATACAATACTTTATCTTTTGTACTCCCTACCTAATTTAAGCTCTCAGCTCACTTCTTTATGCCATAACGAAAACCTATATACATCAAAAAAGCATTTAGCGTCAATGGTATTCTTGCGCTATTCCCCACTACTATGTGAAAATATAACAAGTACCATTATATTTTTACAAAAATATAACATATATCATAAATTATATTACATTTGACTGTTGAAAATAAAATTTCAAATAACCAAAAACAAACCACTTTTATGCAAAAAAAACTACTCGGGAAAATGGGCCTCGTTGTGAGTGTCTCATTGTTTACAATTTCTGGAAATGCGCAAGATGCTGCAAAAAATGTCAAACAAAAAATCGTAAATGACAACGGCACACCGTCTTTAATTACTTTCAATGAGCAATCAACCTACAAATCCACAGAAGCTCAAAAGGTTTTCACCGAACAATTAGGGTTGAAAAAGAACTCTAACTATGCTAAAACTAAATCTGAAACTGATAAATTAGGATTTTCTCACGAAAAATTCCAATTGTTCCATGAAGGATTAAAAGTTGAGTTTTCTACTTACACCCTTCACTCCAAAGAAGGTAAACTACAATCAATGACTGGTGATTACTATACACTAGATAACGTTAAAACCACCCCAACTTTAACCAGAGACCAAGCCTTTGATTTAGCTTTAAAGCAAGTAGGAGCTAAAAAATATCTTTGGGATTCACCTGAAGACGCAAAACAGATGAACTACGAGAAACCAACGGGAGAACTCCTTTTATTGCCTATTAGCCCGAGTGAAACCTCAAAGCAAAAAGACAACAAAATACGCCTTGCATACAAATTTGACATCTATGCTTCCTATCCAGTAAGTCGCGGCGACATATATATTGACGCGGTAACAGGTGAAGTTTTATTGTATAATGCCACTATTAAACACCTAGGTGAATATAGCCATGGGGCTCGTGCAAAAAGCTACTCAGAGGTAGAAACAGAAGCAGCAGCTCCGGTTGTTATTGCCGCAAATGCAGCAACTCGCTATAGCGGAACACAATCAATACAAACAGTTTTAAGTGGCTCTAGCTACATTTTATCAGATATTACTCGTGGTGCAGGGGTTCAAACCTATAATTCAGCAAGAACAGCAACCTATCCAACAACTAATTTTACAGATGCTGATAACAACTGGACAGCAGCAGAATTCAACAACACCAACAAAGACAACGGTGCGCTGGACGCTCATTGGGGAGCTGAAAAAACATACGATTATTTTAGCACTAAACATGGTAGAAACAGCTACGATAATGCAGGAGCAAAAATAAAAAGTTATGTTCATTACAACTTAATTGCCGCTGGATATCCCGATAACAATAATGCTTTTTGGAATGGGTCTGTAATGACTTATGGTGACGGTAGCGGTACCGGTGGATTTGATGTACTAACCGCACTAGATGTAGCAGGACATGAAATAGGTCATGCCGTTTGTAGCAATACAGCCAATTTAACGTACCAAAATGAATCAGGCGCTATGAATGAAGGGTTCTCCGATATCTGGGGTGCTTGTATTGAATTCGCAGCTGCACCAACAAAAGCAACCTGGTTAATTGGTGAAGATATTGAAAAAAGAACTGGACATCTATCTCTAAGGTCAATGAGTGATCCAAACGCAGAGGGACAGCCAGATACTTACAAAGGTACCTTCTGGTATGCTGGAACTGCAGACTCAGGTGGAGTACATACCAACAGCGGGGTTTTAAATCACTGGTTTTACATTTTATCAGTTGGTAAATCAGGAACAAATGACATAGGTAGTGTTTATAACGTAACAGGAATTACTATTGCAAAAGCAGAGAAAATAGCCTACCGCTTGGAAAGCGTTTACCTATCTGCTAATTCAAATTATGCCAATGCCAGAACATTCGGTATTCAATCAGCAGTTGATTTGTACGGAGCTGGTTCTCCAGAGGTAATTGCTACTACAAACGCATTTTATGCAGTAGGTATCGGGGCAGCATATGTTGGAACAGCTGACACTACAGCACCTTCTGCACCAACTAATTTAGTAGCTTCAGGAACTACCACTACCACTACTAACTTAACTTGGACTGCCTCAACAGATAATGTTGGAGTAACTGGTTACAACGTCTACCAAGGAACAACTTTAAAAGGAACTGCAACTGGAACCAGCGCTGCCATTACAGGATTAACAGCAGCAACAGCCTATACTTTCTCAGTAAAAGCAAAAGATGCAGCTGGAAACTTATCCGCTTCAAGTAATACGGTGAATGTAACTACTACAGGAAACACAGTAACGTATTGTACTTCAAAAGGAAATAACGTATCCTCAGAATTCATTGACTATGTAAGTATAGGTGGCGTATCGAATACATCAGGAGCAAATGCTGGATATGGCAATTTCACTAATTTAACGGCTAATGTTCCTTATGGTTCTAACACCATCTTGTTTAGCGCAGGATTTACAGGAACGGCTTATACTGAATATTGGAAAATTTGGATTGACTTCAATAAAAATGGTGTTTTTGAAACTAATGAACAAGTAGTATCTGGATCGTCTTCTAGTAGTGCTAATTTATCAAGTACCTTCACAGTACCTACTACTGCACTATCAGGTCTAACTCGTATGAGGGTTTCTATGAAATACAACGCAGCACAAACGGCTTGTGAAACTTTCGCTTATGGAGAAGTAGAAGACTATACTGTAAACATTGGAACACCAGCAATTGCAGGATTTGCATCTGTTAAAACAGGACTAGCTATTGGAAATGAAAATTCTATTTCTGACATTGTTATGTATCCTAACCCAACTGATAATATCCTTTATGTAAGGATGATGGATAATAGAGAGGGAACCTATAGATTGGTTAATTTAGTTGGTCAACAAGTTGATGCAGGTACACTAACCGAGGACGGAATTAACGTCAGCAAATTAGGAACAGGAGTGTACATCATTGAAGTTAATGATGGTCAAAAAACTAGCTCTAAGAAATTTGTTAAAAATTAATATTCTTTAAATTGAATAAAAGCCTCACAACATTGTGGGGCTTTTTTATTGGAATAATATACCCGATTTAATACTAATTATCCTGTATTTGTTGTTTTTACTATAGCTATATATCATAAAAAAGACCGCACAAGGGCGGTCTTTCTTTTATACAATGAATAACTGGATTGCTACAAATTCTCGAAGAAATCATTCCCTTTATCATCGGTAATAATAAAAGCAGGAAAATCTTTGATGGTGATTTTGCGAACTGCTTCCATTCCTAATTCCTCGAAATCCACGATCTCCACCTTCAAGATATTATCTTGCGCTAAAATCGCAGCAGGACCACCAATCGATCCTAAATAGAATCCACCATAGGTTTTACATGCATTAGTTACTTGTTTGGTTCTGTTTCCTTTTGCAAGCATAATCATGCTTCCACCATGTTTTTGAAACTCCTCAACATATACATCCATACGACCAGCAGTAGTTGGTCCAAAACTACCCGACGGCATTCCGTCTGGCGTTTTTGCAGGACCAGCATAATAAACAGGATGGTTTTTAAAATACTCTGGCATTGGTTTTCCAGCATCCAATAATTCTTTAATTTTAGCGTGTGCAATATCGCGAGCAACGATCAACGTTCCATTTAATTTTAATCGCGTTTTGATTGGATACTGTGACAGTTTTTTCAAGATATCCGCCATAGGTTGATTCAAGTCGATATCGACAGCTGGCTCTAAATGTGGTGCCGTCTCCGGCAACAATCGCGCAGGATTCACCTCTAATTGCTCAACGAATATTCCGTCTTTGGTAATTTTACCTTTAATGTTTCTGTCCGCAGAGCAAGAAACTCCTAATCCTACTGGACATGAAGCAGCGTGACGTGGCAAACGAATCACACGCACATCATGAGTAAAATATTTTCCTCCAAACTGTGCTCCAATAGCACTTTCTTGGCAAATTAACTGCACTCTTTTCTCCCACTCTAAATCACGAAAGGCTTGACCTGCCATGTTACCTGTTGTAGGTAAGTTGTCAAAATAACCAGCCGATGCTTTTTTAACTGCAGCTAGATTCGCTTCTGCAGAAGTTCCTCCAATCACAAACGCTAAATGGTACGGTGGACAAGCAGATGTTCCTAAATCCATAATTTTAGCACGAACAAAAGCATCCATAGACTTTTCGTTCAATAAAGACTTCGTTTGTTGGTACAAATAGGTTTTATTGGCAGATCCTCCACCTTTGGCTAAAAACAAAAATTCGTAAGTAGCTCCAGTTTTAGAATAAATATCAATTTGAGCGGGTAGATTAGAACCTGAATTCTTTTCCTCAAACATGCTAATAGGCACAATTTGAGAATAACGAAGGTTACGCTCTTGGTAGGTGTTAAAAATCCCTTTAGAAAGCCATTGGGCATCATCGACACCTGTATATACATTTTCGCCTTTTTTAGCCATTACAATCGCTGTTCCGGTGTCTTGGCATGACGGCAACTGTCCTTCGATGGCTACAGCTGCATTTTGCAATAAATTGTATGCTACAAAACGGTCGTTATCCGTAGCTTCAGGATCATCTAGAATCGCTCTTAATTTTTCCAAATGCGAAGTACGTAACATAAACGAAACATCTTTTAATGCTTCTTGCGAAAGTAATTCTAGTCCCTTTGGGTCAATGGTTAATATTTCTCTATCGCCTAGTTTTTCAACTTTTACGTAATCTGAAGTGATTTTACGATATTGGGTATCGTCTTTTAAAATTGGATAAGGATCCTGATATATAAAGTCCATTTATTTGTAGTTTTCTACAAAGATAAAAATTATTTATCGTCGTAGAAACCAATAACAACCCTCATTGTTAGAAAAATGAATCAATTTTGATATAAAAAAACAAAAAAGTGTTTTTACTGCTTATGATAGCGAGTAAAAACACTTTTGATCCTAAATAATAGGTTGCTTCCTTAGGCTAACAAACTAGTTACCAAAAAAAGAATCACTAATGCGATAGCAATGATTTTTGTGTATTTTGACATTGTAAATTATTTTAAAGTTTATAACTGCTTTGATTTTGTACTTTTCAAAAGAAAGAAAAATAAATGTATCATCCTAAAATGAGCTACTAAAGAATTCTAATTCTTATAATTAAAAAAACCAACTTGCCACAAAAATCGCAGTGATCACACAAATTACGTCGACCAAAAGCATTGTCGTTAAAGCGTAACGGGTGTTTTTTATATTAACCGAACCAAAATAAACCGCAATCACATAAAAAGTACTCTCAGCGCTACACTGAAAAATACTACTCAAGCGACCCGTTAAAGAATCGGCACCAAAGGTGTTCATCGAATCGATCAAGAAACCACGTGAACCCGCAGAACTAAACGGTCGCAATAAAGCAACTGGCAAAGCATCAACAATTTCTTTATTTACGCCCATATTCGAAAAAACAAAACCTAGACCGTTACTTATAATTTCGAATAAGCCACTGTTCCTGAACAAGGAAATCGCCACTAACATCCCTAAAACATAAGGAAAAATAACAACTCCAGTTTTTACTCCGTTGTTTGCTCCTTTTACAAACGAATCAAAAACAGTAGTGTTAGCCTCACTGAATTTTTTCTCTTTTCTGAAAGAGAAGATTAATGTAAAAGCAACAATTCCGATCAAAATTAATCCCGAAAGGT